>Ga0129297_10000001_pt1 | contig 256772 bp, 118 predicted proteins | sample I18A1metaG_FD_94708 | JGI IMG/M metagenome (GOLD analysis project Ga0129297, IMG submission 94708) | Lake sediment bacterial and archeal communities from Gulf of Boni, Indonesia to study Microbial Dark Matter (Phase II) - ​I18A1 metaG | ecosystem: Environmental > Aquatic > Freshwater > Lake >... | reverse complement strand
GAAGTCAGAAGTCAGAAGTCAGAAGTCAGAAGTCAGAAGTCAGAAGTCAGAAGTCAGAAGTCAGAAGTCAGAAGTCAGAAGTCAGAAGTCAGAAGTCAGAAGTCAGAAGTCAGAAGTCAGAAGGAACAGACCTAAGGGGGTTTTGACTGTCAAGATTTTCTTCTGTATTCTGAATCTTTGTATTCTGAATTCCTGCTGCACTATCGCCCCGTGTTGGGCATTGTTATGAAATGGAGGGACATATGCTCGCCAAAGTACTGGCCGGGGCTCCGCTCGGCATTGACGCCTACCCGGTCGAGGTCGAAGTCGACATCGCCCAGGGTCTCCCGCAGTTCGCCACCGTCGGCCTCCCCGACGGCGCGGTCAAGGAAAGCAAGGACCGCATCAAGTCGGCGATCAAGAATTCCGGCTACGACTTCCCCACCCGGCGCATCACCATCAACCTCGCCCCCGCCGACATCCGCAAGGATGGCAGCGCCTTCGACCTGCCGATGGCGATCGGCCTGCTGACCGCCACCGGCCTGATCGCCCCGGAGCAGTCCGGGCGCTTTCTCTTCATGGGGGAGCTGGCCCTGGACGGGCGGGTCAAGGGGGTGCGCGGCCTGCTGCCGGTAGCGGCCGCAGCCAGCCGCTGGGCGGTGGAGGGGCTGGTCGTCCCGGCGGTCAACGCCGAGGAGGGGGCCCTGGCCGACGGCCTGCCGGTCTATCCGGTCAACACCCTGGCCGAGGTGGTCGAACTTCTGGTCGGCAAGCAGCCGCTCACGCCGTGCCGGGTCGACGTGCCGGCCCTGTTCCGCGCCGCCGCCGGCGATGAGGTCGATTTCGCCGAGGTCTGCGGCCAGCAGCACGTCAAACGCGCCCTGGAGGTGGCAGCCGCGGGAGGGCACAACCTGCTCATGGTCGGCCCGCCCGGCAGCGGCAAGACCATGCTCGCCCGGCGCCTGCCGACCATCCTCCCCGAGCCGAGCTTCGCCGAAGCCCTGGAGACGACCAAGGTGCACTCCATCGCCGGGCTCCTCCCCGGAGATCAGGCGCTGATCGCCCGGCGCATCTTCCGCAGCCCGCACCACACCATCTCCGACGCCGGGCTGATCGGCGGCGGTGCCCACCCGCGCCCGGGGGAGGTGTCGCTGGCCCACCACGGCGTTCTGTTCCTGGATGAAATGCCGGAGTTCAAGAAAAATGTGCTGGAGATGCTGCGCCAGCCGCTGGAGGACGGGCAGGTCTGCATCAGCCGGGCAGCGCAGAGCCTGACCTACCCGGCCTCGTTCATGCTGGTGGCGGCGATGAATCCCTGCCCATGCGGCTTCCTCGGCGATCCGCAGCACGCCTGCAGCTGCACGCCGCTGGCGATCCAGCGCTACCGCACCAGGCTTTCCGGGCCGCTGCTCGACCGCCTGGATCTGCAGGTCGAAGTGCCGCGCCTGGCCCACCGCGAACTGGCCGAGCCGGCCCCCGCCGAGGCGAGCGCCGAAGTGCGCGCCCGGGTCGAGGCGGCCCGGCAGCTGCAACGCGAACGTTTCCACAAGGAAGGGGTGCATTGCAACGCCCGCATGCGGCCGCGCCACCTGCAGAAGTTCTGCAAGCCGGACACCGCCGGGCAGGCGCTGCTGGAAAAGGTCACCGACCGGCTCGGGCTGTCGGCGCGCAGCTACACGCGCATTCTCAAGGTGGCGCGCACCATCGCCGATTTGGCCGGCAGCGAAAGGGTCGAAACCGCCCACCTGGCAGAGGCGATCCAGTACCGCAGCCTGGACCGGAGGATGCCGTAGACGTCAAAACGGACTGAAATAACCGGGGGGGGGTCGCTTCCGCAAGCGGGGCTTTTCGTCTGGCAAGCAATGCCGAAGGTTGACGCCGCCAGGGCGGAAAAGCACCCTTTCGGAACGAAAACCCTAGCCGCTCCTGACCAGCGCCAGAAACTCCGTAAAGGTGGTTACCTGCCCGATCCGCCCGCGCACTTCCTCCCCCTTGAAGACCGTGGCGATGTCGGCCAGCAGTTCGAGATGCGCGCCATCATCATGCACCGGGGTGAGGAGGAGGAAAATCAGCCGGGCCGGGAGCCCGTCGGGGGCATCGAAATCGATGCCGGCTGCCGACAGACCGATCGCCACCACCGGCCGCTCCAGTCCGCGCATGCGCGCGTGCGGCACCGCCAGGCCGTGACCGATGCCGGTGGCCATCATCTCTTCGCGGATCATCACGCCGTCGACCACCTCGCTGGCATCCAGCCCCGCCACCTCGGCGGCGGCCTTGGCCAGTTCCGCGATCGATTCCTGTCGCGAGCGGGCCTGCAGGTGGTTCACGAAGGTGCGTGCCGAGAGAAAATCGGTAAAACGGCGCGGCTTTTTCAGGCGCAGCACCTTCTGCAGCAGCGGCCCGCTCATCAGCGACGTCACCAGCGCCATCACCACCAGGGCGACGAACAGCCGTTCGCCGATCAGCCCGTACTTGAGCGCCAGCAGGCCGAGGATGATCTCCATGGCCCCGCGGGCGTTCAGACTGAAGCCCAGCGCCCAGGCCTCGCGCCGCCCCAGGCCGCTGAAGCGTCCGGCCAGGCCGCAGCCGAGCACCTTGCCGAGGGTGGCGATGACCAGCACGGCGACGACCAGCAGCAGGTCGAACTGGGCGACGAAGTCGACCTTCAGGCCGATTCCGGCGAAGAACAGCGGGGCGAAGATGAAGGAGACGAACTGCTCGATGGTGGCGCGGGTGCGCTCGCGCAGATGCCTCGAGTCACCAAGCGCCACCCCGGCCAGGAAGGCCCCGAAGATGGCGTGGATGCCGATCCACTCGGTGAAGGCGGCCGAAATCAGCGCCAGCGCCAGAGCGAAACCGAGCACCCCGCCGGGCCAGCTGGCATGGGCATGAATCCAGGGGAGGGCGCGGTTGATCAGCCAGCGCGCCACGGTCAGCATGAACAGGGCGAAGAACAGGGTCAGGAAGATGGTCTGGCCGATGCTCATGGCCGGGTCCGGGCCGGTGCCGAGCAGGCCGAGGATGATGGCGAAGACGATCCAGCCGACCAGGTCGTTGAAGACGGCCGCCGCCACGACCAGCATCCCCAGGTCGCTGCGGTAGAGGTTGAGATCCATCAGCGTCTTGGCGATGACCGGCAGCGCCGAGATCGACAGGGCGGTGGCCATGAACAGGGCGAAGAGCAAGGGGTCGGCGCCGGCCTCCCGCCCCATCAGCTGCGGGGCCAGCCAGGCGGCGCCGAAGCCGACGGCAAACGGGATCAGCACGCCGGCGACACCGACGTTGATGGCCAGCTTCCCCTGCCGCCAGATGGAGGAGAGATCCACCTCCAGGCCGGCCACCAGCAAAAAGAGGGTGATCGCCAGCGTCATCAGCCCGTCGAGGGCCAGCGCCCCGCCGCCGGTTTGCGGGAAGAGGAAGGTGCTCCACTCCGGAGCCAGGGCACCGAACACCGTCGGGCCGAGGAGGATTCCGGCCAGGATCTCGCCGAGCACCGCCGGCTGGTTGAAACGCCGGGCCGCCTCGCCGAGGACTCGGGCGCTGGCCAGCAGCACGCCGAGGGCCAGGAACATGGCGGTGATTTCAGAATGGCTGAGCGAGCTCATGGCGCCGCTTCACCCGCCCCGAAACAGGGTCCTTCGGCCGAACCTCGGCAACCAAAAAGGACGGCCGCGCGGCCGTCCTTCAGGATAGGCCCCGCACAACAGAGCCTCACTTCCACTCCTTGAGCTTTTCCCTGGCCTTCTTCGCCTCTTCGCTGGCCGGGAAGCGGTCGGTGAGCTTTTTCATAACCAACCGGGCACTGGCCCGATCCTTGAGAGCATCGAACGCCAGCCCCTGCTTGTAGAGGGCGGCGGCGACCTTGGGATCGTCGCCGTACTTCTGCACGACCTCCTCGAACTGCAGGGCCGCCTTGTCGAAGGCCTGCTCCGCATACCAGGTCTCGCCGATCCAGTAGGCGGCGTTGACGGCGCGCGGGTCGGCCGGGTAACGCTTGAGGAAGGTGCTCATCAGTTCGCGGCCGGCCGCCTGCTCCTGGCGGTCGCGAATGCTCTGCAGAGCGCGCTCGTAGAGGGTATCGGCGCTCTCCTCCGCAGGGGTGGCCGCCGCGGTCGCGGCGGCGGCCGCAGCCTCTTCCAGCCTGGTCATACGCTTGCCGAGATCCGTCACCTGCAGCCCGAGTTCGTCGCGCAAAAGGGTCAGGTCCTGGCGCAGGCGCGCATCGGCGCGACCGAGGTCGTCGAAGCGGCCCTGAGCGCCCTGCACGTCCACCCGCAGGCCGTCGACCCCGGCCTGCAGTTCGGCCTGCTGGCGGACCAGGCCGTCGAGCCGGTCCTTGACCCCGCCGGCCGTCTCGTCCTGCACGAACCTGAGGTTGCGCTCCATGCCGTCCACCCGGCGGGTCAATTCCAGCACTTCGCGCTGCAGGCGCAGCTGCTCTTCACTGACGCAGCCGCCGCCGAGCAGCGCCAGCCCCGCCAATGCCAACCACGGCCATCGTTTCATCACCACGGACCCTCCTGACTAACGGGCGACCTTGAATTCGGCGCGCCGGTTCTGCGCCCAGCTCTCTTCACCGGCACCGGTCACCAGCGGCTGCTCCTCACCATACGAGATGGTTGCCAGCCGCTCGGCGGCAATCCCCAAGGAGACCAGGTAGCTCTTGGCCGCCATGGCCCGGCGCTCACCGAGCGCCAGGTTGTACTCGTCGGAGCCGCGGTCGTCGCAATGCCCCTCGATGACGATCTTTTCCGCCGGTTTGGCCTTGAGATAGGCGGCATTCTTCTCCAGGACCGCGCGGGCCTCTTCGTCGAGCGTGAACTGATTGTAGGCGAAGTACACCCGGGACAGGCCGGCCACGCTTTTCAGGTCGGCGACCGGGCCGCTCTGCACCCCCTGGCTGCCAACCCCCAGCGGGGCGGGCTGCCGGGACACGTCCGTGGTCGTGGCGGCGGGCGGCGCGGCGCTGTCGACCCGCGGCGGGAATTCCTGCTCGGTCGCCTTCTTGGCGCAACCGGCAAAAGACAGGGCCAGCAACCCCAGCAGCATCGGCACAAACAGTCGCTTCATGATATGAGCCTCCTCTCGCTCTTGGCGCGAAACTTGTCCAGCAATCCGTTCCCTGACCAGAGATTACCGGATTCTCCGGCGATTTTCCAGAGCGCAGCCGCCCGGCCGCGCGCCATGGTTGCGCTTCGGCCTCACCAGACCGCCGACCAGGCCGGATGGCTGCCGTCGTTGCTGATCTGCCGCCAGCCGCTCCCGTCGGCGCGCATCAGCCAGAGCCCCTTCTTGCCGCCGCTCTCGATGGAATAGACGATGAAGCGGCCGTCCGGGCTCCAGCGCGGGTGTTCGGCGCTCCCCGGCCCGAAGGTCAGCCGCCGCTCGTCGCTGCCGTCGGGGCGGATGCTGTACAGGTCGAAGCGCCCTCCGTCCTGGCGGGCAAAGACGATGCGGTCGCCTTTCGGGCTCCAGGCCGGGGTGGCGTCGTACTTGCCGTTGGCGGTCAGCCGGCGGGTGGCGCCGCTGGCCACATCGACGATGAAGATCTGCGGCGCGCCGAGGCGGCTGGAGACGAAGGCGAGCTGCCGCCCGTCGGGGCTCCAGCTGGGGTCGACGTCGACGCCGAAGCTGCTGGTCAGGCGGCTGCGGATCGCCCCGTCGGCGCCCAGCAGGTAGAGCTCCGGATCGCCGTCCCGCGACATCGTCAGCGCCACCGTCCGCCCGTCCGGGGCATAGCGCCCGGCGATATTCAGCCCGCCCTGGGCGGAGAACCTGGCCTCCCGGCCGGTGAAGACTTCCTTGCGGTAGAGATCGGGGTTGCCGGCCCGGTAGGAGGTGAAGAGCAGTTCCTTGCCGCTCGGGGAGAAGTCGGGATTGAGCACCAGCGAGCGGTGGTCGGTCAGGCGCAGCGGGTTGCGGCCGTCGACATCCATCAGCCACAGTTCCTTGTGGCCGCTGCGCTTGGAGATGAAGGCGATGCGGGCGTCGAACGGTCCGGACTCGCCGGTCAGAACCTTGAGGATCTCGTCGGCGAAGGCGTGGCCGATCTTGCGCACGTCCTGCAGCCGGCCGAGGAAACGCCGGCCGGCAAGCAGGCGCCGCCCAGGGACATCGAAGAGGCGGGCCTCGACCGTGAGTTCGTCGCCCTTGACGCTGTACCCCCCCTTGACCAGCACCTCGGCGCCGAGCAGCCGCCACTGGTCGAAATCGACCTGGGTGCTGAACAGGCCGAGCGTGCCGGCGTCGCCGAGGAAGGCCTTGGGGTCGAGAAAGCGAAAAATCCCGGCCAGATCGAGATCGGCACTGAGCACCTCCTGCAGTTCGTCGGCCACCGCCGGCTGCGCCGCCCCCTCCTGGGGGAGGAAGCGGGTCAGGGCCAGGGGGAGCGCCTGCTGCCCCGGCGCGGTGATCTCGATCTCGGCCGCCAGGGCCGCCAGCGGCAGCGCCAGCAGCCAGAGCAGTACGACCAGCCAGCCCAGGCGCCGGGTCATCGGCGGGCCTCGGCCAGGGCTTTGAGATTGAAGATCACCCGCACATCCTCCAGACGACCCGGCAACGTCACCGGCAATTGCTGCGCTTTGAGGAGAGCCCGCTTCACCGATTCGTCGAACTGCCGGTCGCCGGACTCTTTTTCGATGCGATAACCGGCCAGCCGGCCGCTCTTTTCATAGGTCAGCACGACCCAGACATTGAGCTGGGCCATCCTGGCGGCGTTCTTGAGCAGATAGGGAGAGAGTGCCCACTGCTCCTGGATGAAGGCCTGCACGTAGACCAACGAGGTCACCCCCGCCTCGTTCCCCTTGGCGTCTGGAAGCCCGACCGGGACTTGCGCCGGCACCGCCTGGCTCTGGCGCATGGCCGCCAGCCGCGCCTGCAGCGACTGCTCGTCGCGCAGCTTCTGCAGGGCGCTGGCGACGTGCTGCTCGGCAGCCTTGGCCGGGGCCCGGGACGCGGATGCGGCCTTGCCCGGGACGGCGACCTGCTCCGGAACCCTGGCGGCGGCCGCCGGCCGGGGAGGGGCCGGCGCGGGCGGGGTGATGGCGCGGGGCTCCGGCCGCCCGGCCTGGGGGTTGAGAACCGGCTTGTGCACCAGGTCGACATAGTAGACCGGCCGCTGATCGGGCACGGGGAGGCTGTGCCAGCCGCCGGTTACGGCGAAGAGGAGCAGGCCGTGCAACAGAAAAGAGACCAGATAGGCCGCCAGCAGCCGGCGGCCCTGCTGCTCAGACTGAAACGCCGAGGCCTGGCGCAACGGTCGGGCCGCGGTCATCGTCCCGCCTGCAACTCCGGATCCTGGGCCACCATCCCCAGCTTGGCCACGCCGGCCTGGCGCATGGCCGCCATCACCTGCACCACCCGCCCGTAGGGGACGGCACGATCGGCTTCGAGATAGACGGTCTGCTCCTGGCGGCCGGCCAGGATCTGCTTGAGCACCGGCCCCAGCCGCTCCGGGGTGTCGACCTGGTGGCGCTCGACCCGGATCGCCCCGTCGCGGGTCACCGTCACCACCAGCGGCTCCTTGGCGGCGGCGAGGTTCGGGGCGTTGTCGACCTCCGGCAGGGCGACATCGACCCCCTTCTCCAGCATCGGTGCGGTGACCATGAAGATGATCAGCAGCACCAGCATGACGTCGACAAAGGGGGTGACGTTGATCTGCGCCAGCATCGAGCGGCGGCGCGATTCGCGCTGACCGACCTCCATGGCGCTAGCCCTGGCGGTTCCGCGGCATGCGTTGCACGACGTTGAGCATCTCTTGGGAGAAGTTGTCCATCTCGCCGATCAGCACGTTGACCTTGTTGAGGAAGTGGTTGTAGGCGATGACCGCCGGGATCGCCGCGATCAGGCCGATGGCGGTGGCCACCAGCGCTTCGGAGATGCCGGGCGCGACTACCGCCAGGGAGGCCGAGCCGCTCTTGCCGATGCCGTGGAAGGCGTCCATGATCCCCCACACCGTGCCGAACAGGCCGATGAACGGGGCCGCCGAGCCGGTGGTGGCGAGGAACGCCAGGTACTTCTCCAGGCGATGGGTCTCCGAGGTGGTGGCCCGGCGCAGGACGCGGGCGACCCGCTCCTGCTCGCCCATGTCGACATCCAGCCCTTCGCCGCCGGTCTCGCCGCTGCGCCGGCTCTGCAGCAGTTCCTGGTAGACATCGCGAAAGAGCACCGCCAGCGGCGAGTTGCGGAAATCGCTCAACCCCTGGCTGATGGTGTCGAAGCGGCGCTTGGCCCAGAAAAACTCGAGGAAGCGCCCCGAGTCGCGGGTGGCCCGGTGCAGCACCAGGGTCTTGTAGATGATGATGGCCCAGGAGGTGACCGAAAAGTACACCAGGACCAGCAGGACCAGCTTGACCACCAGCCCGGCATTGGCAATCAGTTCCACGCCCTCTCTCCTTGGTTCAGAGTCTGCGAAATCGTTTGTGCGCCGGCAATTATCGGCCAGCGCTTAAGGGGAGTCAACCGCAACCGGCGCACAGACGGCTGCCCAGATGGACACGCAGATGACGTGCCGTGGCACACTGCGGCGAGCGCGCCAGCAGCCGGCCGAGGGCAGGGAGGTCGTCGAGATCGTCCCAGGCGCCGACGCTCGCAAAGCGCAGGCCAAGGGCCTCGGCCCGCTCGCGCGTCCGCGCCAGCACCTGGTCGGTGCTCCACGGCATGGCGGCAAACAGCTGCGGCGCCGGCCGGCGCAGGGCGAGCAGGGCGTAGCCGCCGTCCCGACAGGGGATGGCCGCCACGTCCGCCGTGGCCAGGGCGGCGAAGGCCGCCGCGATCAGGGCCGGCGGCAGGTCGGGGCTGTCGGAGCCGGCCACCGCCACCGGGCCGCCGCCGGCGGCAAACAGCGCCGCAACCACCCGCTGCAGCCGGGCGCCGAGATCGCCGCGCCCCTGCGGCTGGAAGGGGAGGGCCGGGAAATGCCGCGCGAACCAGCGGCTTCGCCCCGAGCCGCAGAGCACCAGGGTGGCCGGGCCGGCGGCGAAGCCGGCCACGCTCTCGGCAAGGGCCACGCGGTACAGGTCCCTGGCCTCGGCCGGGGTGAGCGGCGGGACGAGCCGGGTTTTGACCAGACCGGCCCGCGGCTGCTTGGCGAAGATGCCGAGGACCGGACCGTGGAGACGAAGGCCCGCGTGATTCCGCAGGTTATCCACCTTGTCCACAGGGTTTTCCACGAACGCCGCGCAAGTCGCGCTCGACCAGGGCATAGGCGGAGTGATTGTGGATCGACTCGAAATTCTCGCATTCGACCCGCAGCCAGGTGATGGCCGGTATCGCCGTCAGCGCCTCGGTCACCGCCCGCACCAAATCCTCGACGAAGCGCGGGTTGTCGTAGGCCTGCTCGGTGAGGGCCTTCTCGTCCTCGCGCTTGAGCAGCGCGTAAACCGGGGCGCTGGCGCAGGACTCGACCAGGCTGATCAGCTCCTCGAGCCAGACGTGCCCGGTGTAGCGGATCTCCACCGTCACCGCGCTGCGCTGATTGTGGGCACCGCGCGCGCTGATCTCCTTGGAGCAGGGGCACAGGGAGGTCACCGGCACGGTGACGCCGAGGACGAAGTCGTAGGCCTCACCGAGGCTGGCCGCCATGCGGCACTGGTACTCCATCAGGCTGCGCGCCCCGGAGACCGGCGCGCTTTTCTCGATGAAGTAGGGAAACTCCAGCTCCAGGTGGGCGCAACTGGCCTCAAGATGCTCCTTCATGGCGCCGACCATCTGGTCCATGCCGTCGACGCTGATCTCGCCGTGGTGCTGGTTGAGAATCTCGATGAAGCGGCTCATGTGGGTCCCCTTGAAGTGATGGGGGAGATCCACGTACATGTTGATGCGCGCCACGGTCTGCTGGCGGCTCTTGCTGCGGTCGGTGACGACGACGGGGTAGCGGATGTCCTTGACCCCGACCTTGTCGATGGCGATGTTGCGCTCGTCGCGGGATTTCTGCAGGTCGGGCATGGAACCCTCTTGAGAAAAGCCGTGATCCGTGACGCGTGACCCGTGACCTGACAACCCTCTTTTTGCCTTGCTCATGGTATGGCGACTCTCTTGCTGTAGATGAGATCTGTTAACCGCTCACCGGTCACCGGTCACGTAACCCACCGGATCCTTTACCCCCGCCTCGGCGAAGCCTTTCAGCCGCAGCCGGCAGGAATCGCACAGCCCGCAAGCCAGCCCCTCCCGGGTCGGGTCGTAGCAGGAGTGGGTCAGGCGGTAGTCGACCCCCAGCTCCAGCCCCTTGCGGATGATCTGCGCCTTGCTCAAGGAGATCAGCGGAGCATGAATGCGGTAGCGCCCGGCCCCCTCCACCGCCGCCCGGGTGGCCAGATTGGCCATGGCCTCGAAGGCGGCGATGTATTCCGGCCGGCAGTCCGGGTAGCCCGAATAGTCGAGGGCGTTGACGCCGATGAAGATATCGAAGGCGCCGAGGACCTCGGCCCAGCCGAGGGCGAAACTTAAAAACACGGTATTGCGGGCCGGCACGTAGGTCACCGGGATATCGCTCCCCACCCCGCTCTTCGGCACAGCGATCTCTGCCGTCAGGGCGCTGCCGCCGACCTGGCGATAGTCGAACTCCACCACCAGGTGCTCGAGGGCGCCGATGAGCGGCGCATACTCCCGGGCCCTGGCCAGCTCCACCGCATGGCGCTGGCCGTAGGCGAAGCTCAGGGCGTAGGGGGCAAAGCCCTCGGCACGTGCGAGCGCCAGACAGGTGGTCGAGTCGAGCCCGCCACTGTAGAGGATGACGGCTTTGCGGAGGTGGGGCATGGAGAGAACCCTGTCAATTGGTTAATTGGTTAATTGGTTTAAGTCGTTAAGTGGTCAAGTCGTCTCCCTGCTCAACGACTCAACGAATTAACGCCTTGCTCTTTCCCTGCCGCTCAATGCACTTCAAAATACGGCCCCGTCCCCAGCCGATGGATTTTGAGGAGATTGGTCGTCCCCGGGTCGGAGACCGGGCTCCCCATGGTGATCACCACCACGTCCCCCTTCTTCAGCACCCCGGAGGCAAGGACCGCCGCCTCCACCGAGCGGATCTGCGTCTCGGTGTCCCCCTCGATATCGACCCGGAGCGAGCGCACCCCGGCGTACAGAGCCATGCGCCGCCGCACCGCCTGCTCGGGGGTCACGGCATAGACCGGCATCTGCGGCCGATACTTGGCCACCAGGGCGGCGGTGCTGCCGGTCTGGGTAAAGGCCAGGATCGCCGCCGCCTCGACCGCCGTCGCCACATGGCAGGCGGCCTGGCCGATCGCCTCGGGGAGACTCGGATAGCCGCGCTCCACCGGCAGGGGATGGAAGACCTGTTCCTTAAGGAGCGGGTCGGCCTCGACGTCGTGGGCGATGCGCACCATCATCGCCACCGCTTCGCAGGGGTAGCGGCCGCTGGCGGTCTCCGCCGAGAGCATCACCGCATCGGTGCCGTCGAGGATGGCGTTGGCCACATCCGAGGTCTCGGCGCGGGTCGGACGCGGGCTGCCGATCATGCTCTCCAGCATCTGGGTGGCGGTGATCACCGGCTTGCCGGCCCGGTTGCACAGGCGGATAATCTGCTTCTGGATCAGCGGCACGCGCTCGGGATTGACCTCGACGCCGAGATCGCCGCGCGCCACCATCACCCCGTCGGTCACGGCGAGGATCGCTTCGAAGTTGTCGACGGCCTCGGGCTTCTCGATCTTGGCGATCACCCGCAGCGCCGATTGCCGGCGGGTCAGAATCTCCTTGAGGCTGATCACGTCGTCCGCGGTCCGCACAAAGGAGAGGGCGACGAAATCGAGCTTCTGGTCGATGCAGAAGGCCAGGTCCTCGAGATCCTTCTCGGTCAGCGCCGGGGCCGAGACGGCCACCCCGGGAAGATTGATCCCCTTGCGGTCCTTGAGGAGGCCGCCGACCACCACCGTGCAGCGCACCTCCTGCTCCGTCACCGCGTCGACCGCCAACTCCAGCAGGCCGTCGTCCATCAAAATCCGGTCGCCGGGGCGGACATCCTGCGGCAGCGCCCGGTAGATGGTGGGGATGACGCCGTTGGCGCCGAGACATTCGGCGGTGGTGATGGTCACCGCGTCCCCGGCGGTCAACAGCATCTGCCCGCCCTCCATGCGCCCGGTGCGGATCTTCGGCCCCTGCAGGTCGCCGAGGATCGCCACCGCGCGGCGGCGCTGCTGCGACAGCTCGCGAATCGTGGCGACGATCACGGCCAGGTCGGCGTGCTGGCCGTGGGAGAAGTTGAGGCGAAACACATCGGCGCCGGCCTCCATCAGGGCCAGCAGCATGGCACGGTCGCTTGAGGCCGGCCCGATGGTGGCGACGATCTTGGTGCGGCGGAAGTCGCTTCCATTCATGGCGCGTTCCTTTCCTGCGCCCATCCCCTGCGGCGGGGTGACGCGCGCTAAACGATAACATACTCTTTGCCCCCGGCAAACACCGGTAAAATCGTTGCCGGCGCTTGCCGCCTGTGCTATGAAGAGGCACTTTGCCAACCGTCGATACGCCATGAATTACCTTGCTCGCCTCCCCCGTTGGGCCCGCCGCCTGCTCTTCGCCGGCCTGGTCCTTGCCCTTTTGGCCTTTGCCGGCGTGCTCGGCGGCTACTTCTACGTGGCCTCCAGCCTCCCCAAGGTCGACACCCTGGCCGACTACCGGCCGCCGACGGTCACCCGCGTGCTCAGCGACAACGGCTCGGTCATCGCCGAGATTTACGAGGAGCGCCGCATCGTCGTGCCGGTGGCCCGCATTCCGCGCCGCCTGATCGAGGCCTTCATCGCCGCCGAGGACTCCAACTTCTACAAGCACCGCGGCATCGACCTCCTCTCCATCGGCCGCGCCGCCGTCAAGAACCTGCTGGCCGGCGGGGTCGTCCAGGGGGGGAGCACCATCACCCAGCAGGTCACCAAGAGCCTGCTCCTCTCCCCGGAGCGCAGTTTCGAGCGCAAATTCAAGGAGGCGATCCTCGCCTACCGGATCGAGAACCGCCTCTCCAAGGACGAGATTCTCTTCCTCTATCTCAACCAGATCTTCCTCGGTCACGGCGCCTACGGGGTGCAGGCCGCGGCCGAGAACTACTTCGACAAGAACGTCGAGCAGCTCTCCCTGGCCGAGTGCAGCCTCCTCGCCGGCCTGCCGCGCGCCCCGAGCCGCTACTCCCCCTACCACAACCTGAAGCTCGCCAAGGAGCGCCAGCACTACGTGCTCGGGCGCATGGTCGAGGAGCAGTACATCACCCAGGCCGAAGCCGAAGCCGCCTTCAAAACCCCGCTGACCATCCGCCCGCGCCGCCTGCAGCATCCCGATGCCTCGGCCTTCTTCACCGAGCAGGTGCGCCGCGACCTCGAGGCGGCCTACGGCCGCGAACTGCTCTACCGCGGCGGCCTGGAGGTGCACACTTCGCTGAACTTGGCCCAGCAGGTCGCCGCCCAGCAGGCGGTGCGCAACAACCTGCGCGAATACGACAAGCGCCACGGCTACCGCGGCCCCCTGGGGACGCTAGACGCCGCCGCCGAGGAGAAGTTCCTCGCCGAGCAGACCGACGATTTCGTCAAGCGTGCGCCGGCCGCCGGCGACCTTGTGGAGGCGGTGGTCAGCGGCAGCAACGCCGGCGGCCTCCTGGTGCGGCTGGCCAACCACACCGGCTTCATCCCCCGCAAGGAGACCGCCTGGGCCGGAACGGTGCAGGTGCCGCCGCGCGGCGCCGAGCCGCTCGGCAATGCCAAGGGGGGCGGGAGCAGCCGGCTGCCGACCGGCAGCCGCATCCTGGTGCGCATCCTCGATACCCCGCCGCAGGATCCCTGGCTGCTGACGCTAGAGCAGGATCCCGAGGCTCAAGGGGCGCTGCTGGCACTGGAACCCGGGAGCGGCCTGGTCAAAGCGATGGTCGGCGGCTACGATTTCCGCCGCAGCCAGTTCAACCGCGTGCTGCAGGCCCGCCGCCAGCCGGGCTCGGCGATGAAGCCGCTGATCTACGCCGCGGCCCTCGACAAGGGCTTCACCCCGGCCTCCGTGGTCCTCGACGCCCCGCTGATCTTCCGCTTCCGCCAGCCCGACGGCACCCTCAAGGAGTGGACCCCGCAGAACTACTCGCGCGACTTCTCCGGCCCGACCACGGTGCGCAAGGCGCTGGCCAAGTCGAACAACATCGTCACCATCCGCATCCTGCAGGATATCGGGGTGCGCTACGCCGCCGACTATGTGCGGCAGCTCGGCATCACCTCGCCGCTGCAGGAAGATCTGACGCTGGCTCTCGGCTCCTCGGCGGTGACCCCGCTGGAGTTGGCCACCGCCTATTCCACCCTGGTCAACGGCGGCATCCGGGTGACTCCGACCTATATCACCAAGGTCAAGGACCGCGAGGGGAAACTGCTCGAGTCGATCGACCCGACCGACTTCCCCGGCGGGCCGCGCGAGGGGCAGCGCCTTATCGAGCGCCCGCGCAGCCGGGCCATCAGCGCCGAGACCGCCTACCTCACCACCTCGCTGATGGAGAGCGTCATCCGCTCCGGCACCGGCGGCAAGGCTCAGGAGCTCGGCCGCCCGGTGGCCGGCAAGACCGGCACCACCAACGAGTTGCGCGACGCCTGGTTCGTCGGCGCCGTGCCGCAGCTTCTGGCCCTGGCCTGGGTCGGCTTCGACCAGGAGCGCAGCCTGGGCCACCTGGAGACCGGCGGCCATGCCGCCCTGCCGGCCTGGCTGGCCTTTATGAAGGAGGCGGTCGCGCCGCTGCCGGTGGCCGACTTCCCCGTCCCGGACCGCATCGAGTTTTACGCCATCAATCCGGAGAGCGGTTATGCCGCCGGCGAGCGGAGCGGGGGGGCCTACATCGAGGCCTTCGCCCCTGGGACCGGCCCCAACAGCTCCTCGGCCCATGATTTTCTGCGCATGGACGCCGGGGAGCTGTAAACGCACGGAGGCTGTTGACAAGAACTTTGCAAGGCAGTATAAAAAACCTCCTTGCCGAAGTGGTGGAATTGGTAGACACACCATCTTGAGGGGGTGGCGGTCGAAAGGCCATGCGAGTTCGAGTCTCGCCTTCGGCACCAAGGTCATAAAAAAACCCGCTGATTTCTCAGCGGGTTTTGTCTTTTCCGTGGGGGGCGCTTACTGCAGATGGGCCGCCTGCGGGCTCACCTTGCGGGGCGACTGCTCCGCTTCCTCGTTCATCTTCAACAGCGTGCATCCGTTCAGCAACAGGCAGAACAACGTCAGGATCGCCAGCTTCACGCGTCAGCTCCTCGGCCTTATCTTAATGTATAATTGCCCAAATCCGGGCAGTTAGTCAAGTGCCAACGGTTGTCGAAAGGTCCCCGGGGGTCTAGGGCAGGCCCCCCTGCTCCAGCAGGCGGAAGATGGCGCGGTAGTACTTCTTGTCGCCGGTCTGCCGGTAGCGTGCAATCTGCTCGTAGAGCGCCGCATGATCGAGGGCGGGGGCGCTCTGGTGCAGGGCGAAGAGGAGCGCATCGCCGTGGTGCGGGTCGAGCAGGCTCTCGCGCAGCTCCTCGCGCTGGTGGAAGCGCAGCGCCTCCTCGCGGCTCAAGCGGCGCTGCCCGCCCAGGGCCGTGTTCAGGGCAACCACGAGTTCATCGTCGGCGCGCAGTTCCCCGGCGAGATGCCGCAGCTGCCTGGCGCGCGCGGCGCAGGGTTTCATCTTGCGCACCTGGACGAATTCGTCGCGCAGCTCCGGCGGCAGCGGCAGCCCCTTGAAGGCGGCATCCGGGAGGGCCGCGAGCTGGTGCGCCAGCTCGACCAGCGCCTCGGCCGCCAGCTTGCGCTGGGTGCGGCTGGGGCGTTCGCTATCGGGGGAGAGACGTCGCATCGCAGGACCTTTCCATTCTTGAGGGCACGGCCAGAAAAATCCCCATGGCCCCGTGGCCCTTCCAGCTGCCTCAGCGGGCCTCGACCGCAACCGGGATCAGGACTTCGTTGCGCCGCAGGAACCAGGGGGTAAACGGCGCATTGTAGCGGGCCCAGACCGGTTCGCCGCTCACGGCGAGGCCGTTGGCCGCGATCCACGCTTCCAGTTTTCCTTGTGGAGCCGATACTTTTCCTCGCTCCAGAACCCGGAATAGCGCACCGCGGCCACCCGGCGGGCCGGGACCTGGCGCAGGATGATCCGTTGATCGACCGGCGCCGGCAGCGTCTCCAGGGTGTAGGCGGCCGGCATCATGAAGCTCACGACCCACTGACCCTGCACGCGCTGCTGGCCGACCGGCGCGGTCATGGCGATCTTCTCCCCCTGCGGCTCCTGGGAGACGGGGGCGGTCATAGCCATCTTGCTGCGCGCCTCGTTGGCGCCGGAGATATAGTCGAACAGCGGCCGGAAGGCCTTGCTGCCGGCCCCCTCCAGATCGCCGTCGACGATGATCTCGGCGAGAATCTGGGGGGCGTAGTCGCGCAGCTCGAACATCCCGTCGGCTTTTATCACGGTGTAGGGGGCTTCTTCGCTGGCCATGGCTGTACTCGCAACGGTGCTCGTCAGCAGGAGTAGCGCAATGATCCATCCGAACAACTTCATGGGCTGCGTCCATAAAGCGGGGGTGTCCCTATAACCATTATTTTAACATCAGGTTATTATTGAAAATTGTATTTTTGCGATACCTTCAATACCCCCAAAGATACCCCGATGAAGTCTTTTTCGATACGCCCTAGCAACCCCCACAACATGATTCGTTCGATGGCATATTGTTTGGGCGAATCAGCGGAGTGCAAAAAAAAGGCGCTTTATGGTGGCAAAATTCTTCGCCAACTCGAATCTGCCTGAAGTAGCGTGTTTTTCGATTGCCAAAGATGGCAACCATTGGTCTCGGCCTGTCGATAAGCCCAATTAGCTATACGTTGTGTCACTGGATAGTCATGTAAGATGCCTAGCTCACTGAACCCCTGAACAAGGGTAGTTGAATGCATTTCGTTCCGCTCGCACCAGCTTTCTAGATGAACTGGTGCGGCGAGCAAATCACTTTTGCTGCGGTTGCAAGTCGCATGTGCTAGTACGAAATTGTGACCATAGTCGATGGGATACTTAGACCACGGGATGAAGTGGTCGATGTCCCCCTTCTCCCCGATACTTCGATTGCAGTAGAGACAGATATCCTTCTGCGCATCCCTGAGAAGCTCACGCAAACCAGGCCAAAAAGATCGCTCCGAGCCGAAAAGAAACTCATCCAGATCGGCTTCTCCAAGACAGGCCAAATTCATTCGGCGCACGTGCCTTAGCCAAGCACCTTGAACAAGAGTTCGAACAAGGTCGTAGTGGCGCCGAAAGTTGTAAAGTACCCCAGGAAGCAATTCGATGACCCGCCCTTGAAAGCCTTGTCCACGCTGCCGATAAAGGAAGCAGATCGGCTTGCTCCCGATCACCTGCAATTTCCATAAAGGCATTCTCGCGATCGTTTCAGAAACTTGTGACTTCAATTTGCGCCAATCATTATCGTTACCACGTAAAGCAGGCAGTGACCCGTTATACCGCCGGTGGAGATCGACAATTTGGTTGTAAACAACTGGCTGGTCACCGGTCGACATCTTCAGCAGGCCACGACTGGTCCCCTTGGCAGGCACATACGGAATGGCCTGTCGCCAATAAGAATGGATAAAACTTTCAGCCAAATCACTTGTGCTGATTTTCTCAGGATCGATACCATCCTGACCGGACTGGACGGCAAAATCGGAAAGAGCCATTAAAAGAGCAAACTTGTAGGTTGCAACGAAAGAACCCTCATTGAGAACTTTCTGAATCCCGCTGATGAAGCGCAGTTGATCTGAAGCTGTAGGAATGCTCATTTTGTCCAGTAATCAGCTTTGTCTGGAAAAATCCAACGGACGCCACCACGCGGATCAGATTGGTCGCCTGCGTAACGGGGAATCAAGTGAAGGTGCATATGCATGACGGTTTGACCTGCAGATGCTCCGTCGTTGACTCCGATATTGAAACCATCAGGGTTGCATTCTGACAGAAGGATCTGTCGCATCTCAGACAGCAAGTCAAGCATGGCAGCCTGCACTTCTTTTGAGAGTTCGAAGAAGGAGGCAACATGGCACTTTGGGAGAACAAGGGTGTGGCCGGGAGAAACGGGGAAGCCATCATAAATGGCCAGTGCATGTACGTTGCTTAAGATGATCTTTGACTGGTCGATAGAGCAGAAGGGGCATGTCATCATCGTGTTTCTCGCAGGCCGTCAGTCGAAAGGAGTTCGATATAAATCAGACATAATCGTACACGACAGCAATGTTAGTGCCAGGCAACAGAGCAAGAACCGCCTATATATGTATGTTGATCTACCGGATTGATGCTCATTTGCGCACATCCGTATAGATAGTCATGCTCCGTCAGTATTTATTACAGTATATTTATAACCTTCTGCAGTTAACATGCAAATGACCACTTCTAAACGCGAGGGAGAAATTCCCGCTCGTATCCGGAGGGGCTAGATCCTCTCGTGCAAAGCTATGCTTTAAGGCCCCACTAAGTTAGCAGCCAAATCCTCGAAAGCGAAGTCTGGCTGACCTTGGCGTGCATAGAATGCTGAGAATCTTGCTATCACATCCTTCACAAAGGGTGCTGACAACTGGGCTTCTGGCGGGTCGTAATCTGTTGTGATATTGCCCCTTGATATAGATTCTGTGTATCTAAAGTTTATAAGTGCGCCACTGTATCGTGTTGTCCCTGGCAGCCAGTGGTAATACTCTGCATAATTATTTTTGAGTAATTCGACGAGTCTCTTTTTTCTCTTTTCTGCATTCACTATACCTGTTAGCAAAACATCGCGTACGTCATTGAAGGATATTATCTCAACTATCTGTACTTTATCGGTTTTAAAACTTCCCCCTGCCCTCACAACTAAGTCGCAGGCTGGGCTCATGACGACATATTTCTTCTGATCTGATTTCCGTGCAATGATGCTTCCGGTTTTTATTGTCTTAGCTATTGGCGGAATGATGTACATTTCTTCGGGGCATGAAGCATTATCATCATCCTCTAACAATTCGTGAAGGTGATTCAACACCATCCTCAGAATGGGTTTTTCTGTGCCAATCCCATTAGCACAATATTTTTTCCAGGCTTCCAGATCAGGCAAGAAGTGGTCCCAGAATATTTTTGTCATTGCCTCTTCTATGAGACCAGTCCCACCCAGTATTCTAGTTATTCCCGTTTTCTTCACCTCTAAGAACTTATCGAAGATTTCGTCATACCCTGTTTGGCCTTTTTTGAAACATCCTATATAAGTACATATAATGGACGTATTCTCAGGTGTACCAGTAAGCACTGCAACAGGGATTCTACACTTTGCGTGAATTTCCCCTATTACATCATTTCCTTCGGTGCCATCATCGGCCAGCTTGATATCGACGATGGCGCCATCGAATGATTGATCGAGTACAGAAATGGCTTCTTCGCGTGTCCTTACGAATATACAGTCGATATTAGTTCCCTTTTGTATTTGATATCTCTTGATGGTTCCTGCGCAGGCCTCAATATCGCTTTGCGAATCTTCTACGAGTAGAATTTTAAGACTAAGCATTTAACCCCCTTGGTTCGTCGGCTGAAGACGGAAGTATGCACCACCATCGTAATCAAATGCCTGTATTTGCAGTAGGTTTCTGTGAGCAGCTTCCCCAGCAATTGCTAAGCCTAAGCCTGTGCCTGCTGGTTTTGTGGAAAATTCGGGTTCGAAAATAACTTGGCCCTCTATCAGATGTTTTTCAATACCAGGACCATTATCCTTATAATCAAAATATATCAAACGGCCATCACTATCGACGATGTCTACCGTTATTACCCCGTTTGTTACATTCTTCGTCGTAATCCAATAGATGCTATTTTCTATAAGATTCGTCATGATAATATAGATGTCTGCTGACCATCCCATGTATTGAATGTTTTTGTTCTTGCAGTTTATGCTGTAGACAATTTTATTACTCAGCAGTTCTTCTTCGAAGACGTGAAATGACTTTTCGATTGCGGTTACTATATTGAAGCTTTCACGTGGCTTCCTTTTGCCGGCGGCAAGAGGGTCTAGCTTTCCAAACAAGGTAACGAGCTGCTCCGTGTTTTTTTTAATTCCGTCAACTATCGGCAGTATTTCCTCGAAGTAACTACGTGCGTTATTTTCATCGAAAGTATCGATCCAGAAGTTCAGGTTCGGAATTTGGTTTTTGAAATAATTAAGGGGCTTTCTACCGTCGTGCAGGATCACATTAATTATTTTACCGAGAGTCGCCTGACCCTGATACACAGCGACAGCTGTCCTTATGTCATCGACAATGCGGTTACTTTCTTCTTCCTTCTTTACAATGAAGGCGTAGATTTCATCTTTGACCTTCTTATCTATGTGTGTACTGTCTAGCTTCGACTTTAGCTCTTCTATTATTTCTTCATAGTTGAAAATCTTTTCTAACTCTTTTTCGACCTTGATGATTGTTCTGCTCAAACCAGCCTTACTTCGATACGCATATCTTCTTTCTTCCAAGCGATTAATTACCGTTGTCGTGATGAATTTGAGGCTTATGAATGCATCATTATCCCTAAGACCATCTCTGGCACTTTTTTCTTCGAGGTTTGAGAGTTCTTCTGATTCTATTTCGACGTAGCCGATAACTTGATTGCTGCCAATTCTCATTGACGGCATTTGTATTCTTTGTTCGTTTAGCTTTAGCCAATCGAAATCCGGATCACCCAAGGGGCGGATTCTGAACCCATTTCTGTAGACACCAATGCCGTTGTTTTTGTTCAACAGATTTTTTGCTTCATTCTTCCCGACGAAATTCCCGGAGCTGTCTTTTAGCCCTCGCTTAATTATCTGATCGATTGCGTCTGGCTCTCGGTCGTAGACACGAATATCGTACTCGATCGTACCACATCCTGTTTCGCGACCGAGTTCGATCTTAATTATCTCATCAACTGTGTTTCTTGCCTTATTATTTACGAATGTCAGCTCTCCGGTTCCTTTTTTATCGATGCGTCCATGGATCCTATAATCGTACAAGTCGAATAGCGGCAGGGGCTTTATCTCGTCGACGACTTGTTGAGTCGTATCATAAAAGAATCCGTCTATAACCATATTTATTTTAAATGGGACGTTGCCGACTTTTTTCCCTTGCAGTGATTCGACTGGCGATATGAGTTTCCTCATTTCGAATCGTAAATCACTAATCTCGTCGCGCGTCCAGACCGTACGGTACTTGCCACCCCCTATTATTCTAATCGTTGTGCCTTTATTCATACTTGTTTGTTCTGATGTTACTTCGATTTCTACATCAGACAGATACTCTGCATTTCTGAACTTTGCCCACTCAAGATGTACGTCTGTTTTTTCACCGTCTGGTGTAATTGTTTCCAGAAATAAGTCGGTCCCAAGGATCGACGCGGCGTACCTCCCTATTCCTTTTCGTCCCTGCATTACCCTTCCGTCTGGACTCACTCTTTTAGAAATTTTATTTCGCGTAGAGGGAACAAGCCAGTTATTGATAACTGCACTTCTCGACATTCCACATCCATCATCTGATACTGTTATTTCAACAGAATCATCGTCATCACCGAGCATAAGTGATACGTTCACGTAACTTGCATCCGCATCATATGAGTTTTTAACAAGCTCCAGTAGAGCTGCATGGTGGTCATGTATCAGGTCTTCACCTATCGTGAGCAAATGACGACCTGCTGGACGAATCGTATGATTTTCGGTAAGTTTCATGTCATTCCCTACTGTTTATTCATCCCAAGAATAAGACCAAACTGCCCGCGTAATCATTTGATATTTTCGAATATTTCGGCTATTTTTCTGTCCAACACTTCTTCGCGCCTCGTCTCACATTCCCAAATCACACCCACTTTCCACCCCAATTCTTTTAATGCGCTTTGGCAAACAGCGTCTCTAGCTGTATTCTGTGCGAACTTATTCGCCCAGAAGTCAACTCTCGATTTAGGAACATAAGCATATTTACAATCTTCGTGCCTATGCCAGAAACAACCATGCACAAAAACAACTAGCCCATATTTATTCAGAACGATATCGGGCTTTCCCGGAAGGAGCTTCACGTGAAGTCTAAAACGATATCCAAGCCTGTGAAGTGCTTTTCTTACACGTAATTCTGGTTCTGTGTCCGAGGATCTAATCCTAGACATGTTGCGACTTCTACGCTCTCTATCGATTTTATCCATTGACTAGTCGATTTTTTCCCGCCTGATCCCTCTTCACTGCTTTGATTATATAAGGCTTCATTAGCTTCGCTACCGCTTCAAATACTGGTACAACGACTGAGTTTCCGAATTGTCTATACGCTTGAGTATCCGATACCGGAATTTTAAATGAACTTTCCCCTGGACGATCAAAGCCCATTAAGCGAGCACACTCTCTGGGCGTAAGCCGGCGTGGCCGATTCTCTTGATTTTCTTTATTCCAAAAATTTTCTTCACCAACATTCTTGTTCCATCCCCTGTCAATCAGGATTTCAGACCCATCCTTATGATATCGAGCAGAAAGAGTTCTAGCTATGCATGTTTCATCTAATGGATCAATCAGACCATAACCAAAACCATTGCCTTTTGCTTGATGCTTTTTTGCATAGTTATATAAATATTCCCATAGCCGCTCTGTAAGTATATATTTCTCATCCACTTCCGTATCCAGCAGAGCCTTCAGTGAGGGTCTTTTTGTGGGGAAATAGCTTGATACCCCGTTCAGAGTGAAACCATCCTGAACATCAAGGTCTTTCCTGAAACCGACCAATACTATCCTTTCGCGATGCTGCGGAACAAAGTTTTTCGCATCTATTATCTTAGGATCACCAGGGCCAGTATAAGAGCTGTCAGCAACCCAATATCCAAGCTCATCTAAAGTCTCCAAGATGATCCTAAATGTGTTCCCCTTATCATGACTCTTAAGATTTTTTACATTTTCGAGCAAGAAAGCAGCTGGTTTCTTCGCTGCGAGTATCCTAGCTACATCGAAAAAAAGTGTTCCTTGTGTCTTGCACTCAAAACCATGCTTTCTTCCCAAGGCATTTTTCTTTGACACACCAGCCAAGGAAAATGGCTGACAAGGGAACCCCGCAAGCAGAAGATCATGATCAGGAATTTTCTCGTCGATGTTCTTGTAGGCACTACTCTCATCTATACTTTCATCATCAGAAAGCGTTATTTCGCGTATGTCTTCGTTAAAAACATGTGCTTTATAATCGCAATGGTAGTTGGCTTTATACGTTCTTACAGCTTGCTCGTTCCACTCACTAGTAAAAACGCATCTGCCCCCCGAAGACTCGAAAGCTTTTCTTAAACCACCTATTCCCGCAAATAAATCAATGAACGAAAAATCGCTTTCGTCAACTACCTCAGCAGGGGGCAAAAGCTTAAGTAGTTCCCCATACTCTTTCAGAGAAAGCTTTGCCGATATTTTTCCATTGAGCCAACGATTTATCTTCTCACGGCTCCAAACATCATCTCCCACTGCCTCCAGGTACGAAGCAATTTTTTTTTGGTCGTATACTTTTAGAAGTTTTTTCAACAAATTTAGCTCTTCACTCATCCGATAACTCCACTATTGGTCTGGGTCAAACGAGTGACATGGTATCACATAAATATCCCCGGCAGAAGGTGGATTTTTCGTAAATTAAAGTTCTAAAACATCAACCGTCTGGGCATTTTCGTAGAGGAGGGGTAAAGATGACGACTTTATGCGAAATTGACTACGCCTTTTCGAGGTCGACGAAGAAGAAACGTTTTCGACCTTGATGCCTGGATCATAATAAACATCTTTAGATACAATTGCCTTTAAGAGACGTTTCATGGTCGTTCCCTCAAACAACCTCACCACGTTTCCGTAATGATATGATACCGATCCATCTGTAAGTGATGACATCGATGGTATATATGTGGCTTTAGAATGTTTTCTCTTCCAGTGATCTATTATCTTAGAAAAACTCCACTTCGCAGCAATTTCGCCACTTTTGCTTATAAGTCCTATGTAGCCGGCACTATCTAACAGCTCTTCGCTTTCACGGTCATACCCTTCTATCGAAAGCATCAGGCTCGTTTTTTTACAGATCGAACCAAACGCATGCCTACCATTTAAATTGTACCTATCTACTCGTCCCTTATTGTCTGCATAACCGTACTTCAGCACAAAAGCTTCTACACCCTCTTCTACATAGCAGCCCCCATCTGGCTCAGGTGTCATCACTGTCAATGGTTTACTGTTAAGCAGGTCGAACCTCTTGACGCCAAACTGCTTGATTTCCCATCCAAGATAATCTGGCTTCGCGTCCCCATTAGGGAGAATCCCAAGCTCCGCCTCCAAAGTATATCCACCGCCATTTTGAGCCTTATAAGGGATCGCTTGCCCATTTTTATTTAACTTCTTACCTATTATCCACCCTTCGAGATGAATACGTTTGAGTTCTTGTAAAAGAATTATTTTCGAATCTCCCCCTTGATTACCACACAAAGGAATTTCTCTGAAAACACCATTAAGCACGACAGAATTTTTATCATCTAGTTCTTTAGCTATTCGCGACTCAGGTGTTGCCAAAAAAGAATAAATTACTCCGTTTCCACAAATACCAAACAGCAGAACCCTTCCCAGAAATCTGCCTTTTTGAGCAGGATCCATCCAACCACCCGAATCTATATTTACGCCGGCCAAGAACCCTGAGAACCTGACCTCCGGATATTGAGGATAATATATCAGCTTTGCATGAGGAGCTGGATACGACACCCCTTCGGCTGAAATCCAATAGAGCTTCAATGAAGCTGAAAATTTGATTCTTCTTTTAGGGTCTCGTGTTTTCTCCGATGTAGATTCTGACTCCTTTACTTTCCCCGTCGGGATAAAACCAAGATCTGTTATATGTCCCGCCATATAGGGCTGGTTTTTGCTGTTGTCATTCGGAGCCAGTCGTTTGTAAATAATCTTATTTACGCCAAGGTCGGCAAATACACTCGTCAGTCCCTGCAAAGACAATTCTTTACTACTATTCATGTCGAACAGCTTTGGTTTCATTTCAGTCTCCGGAGAAAACTTCTGCGTAACAGCATTCAACAATAATTTTCGCACGAATTTATTAAGCGTTAACTAACACTCCATCGCATACGACAAATAGACTCGTATTTCTGATAAATCACAACACCACCAGAGATCAGGACCATCTCTCCTTTTTACAACAAAAAGAAAATCGCCCTCTCCGGATCCCCTGCTCCGGCCAAGGCGGCAATTTACGTTCCTGCAAACAGCCAATATCTTTTGCATTTTATCCCATAAAAACAGGTAAGTACCTCGTGCTCTAAGAGCATTTCCAACACTTAGAATAGGCTTTATAAGCCGCCTAAGTTGCTGATAACATTGGCGGCCATTGATTCTACGGTCATTTTTAAGAGAACGCAAGCAAAGTAAGGTAAAGTTCAACTTACCAACGTCCTTTGATAAACCATTAGCGTAAAGCTCGTTGGTACCGAGCCTTCCATGACTGTCCACTACCCCCCCATACCCCCTTAATGCACCCTGCCCTCGGAAATTTTTACCTCCCCCTGGGTCAAGAGCCTTTCAATTTTCATAGGCCACTGGTTGCACCTACCACATGGAATCGCTATGAGATTGACAGGATTTAATCATAGCGATAATGTCACCATATTAAGCCAAAAGTTCCTGCATCAACTACGTTTGAAGGAGGAGGCTTTTAGTTATCAGCTCCCTTCCTCAGCACTACGTAGCCCACTTTTCTCTCATAGGATTTAAATCTGCGGCCTTCCTGTCTACACATTGGCTGGACGCATTCCATCATTTTTCGGGGGCGATGATGACCGTGCGGTGCGACTACTTCCCACAGATAGACCGATTTGCAGTCCACACAGGCACTCATTCGCTTCCTATCGATGACATTCTCGCAGCAGATGATTACCAGTCCATTGAATACCACCGCTACATACCGACAGGAGAGCTTTCATTCAAGGACATCGACTCTCTTCTTGCTCGTTACCCGAACGAACTTTGCTGCGAGATAACAACGGCCTGCAACCTAGCTTGCAGGGTCTGCATTGCTTCTGCTCCGGCGACGAAGCCTACCTATATCACCGCTGCTGGAATTAAGGAGCACGTCGACAACCTGCCTTCACGCATTCGCAGAATCACCGTAACAGGCGGAGAGCCCTGCTTGCATCCAGAGTTGATTCCTTTGCTCAGTCACTGCACAGCCAGCGAGCGTTGGGTCATTCTCTCTACTAATGGCTACGATACAGACGCAGCGCTGAATGTTTTGCAATCCGTTCCACGGATCATCCTTGCGGTGTCACTGCACGGTCCAACCGAATTTCATGATTCATATGTGGGAGTGCCTGGTTCGTATGAACGTGCTCTCGACACAATTCATCGTGCTAGCTCATTTGCACCTGTGCATGTTCTTGGGACGGTCACGTCCGAATCGTTGCCACACCTTCCTACGCTAGTGTCCACCCTGAGCAAGTTCGATATAGTTGAGCAGCGCTTTACCATGGTCAAGCCAGGAGGCAGAAATGGAGAAGATCACGTGACATATCAGCAAATAATTCAAGCTCTTGACGGTATATCTCCACCACACAAGTTAAGCGTTAAAAGGCACGATCAGCCGTTCGAGTTCTTTGACAACAGAGGTAATGTGGAGGTGCGCCGTGAGCGGCAGTACTGATCAAAATCGATACGACATCGAGAAAACAATTTATGAAACTCAGTGGACAAATATACGACATCACTGGACTCAGACCTTTGCTGGCGTGACTTTCCTGTCAACATTGATTGCCTTTGCAGCTGTCCCGATCCAGTACTTGCGCACCTCCACCACTGCGGGGGCACCAAGCACTGTCGATCCTTACGTCAAGACATTCGTTGCGTTAATTATCCTACTTCTTGGAGTGGTCACCCTCCTGAACCAATATAACCATCACAAGCGTTCTCAAGCAGCACGCACTGTCGTCGTTGCCATTGAAAAAAAGTGGGGGCTCTATGACATGAGCGGTCGCTTTATCTATCAGGACCCAGGATCTAACTATGCATACGGTAAGTTCGCGGGTGGCGAGAGGCGCCTTACCCACTCTGCTGTTCAATTTGTTTACATTATCGTAATCACCTTAGCAGCGTTTTTATTCGTACTTCTTGCCTAGGTGGAGTGAATATAGATGCGAAGCAATACGACACAGGCCAGTCGTCTCACAATTAAATAAGCAAGCGCATGGGTTAGCACTAAAACATGATGTGAGGATCGTATTAAACTGCAGAAAATCAATTATTGTGACCTAAATACAAAAGCACAGGAAATGTATAATTTTCACAAAGTGTCTGCGGTTCTCGCTGATTATGTATTTACTTGTATGTGGCTGAACAATGACTGGAATGGCGCTGACTTCATCGCGGTACATGTCGATGGCATTACTGACATAAAAGTACAATTAAAAGGCGGGTTGTCTTTTGCCAAAAAATATAAAGGTAAAAACATTCATATATGCTTCATGGATAATGGAGAAACGTATTTATATCCACACGATGAATTACTAAAACAAGTGGAAACGCATATATCTGACAAAAAATGGATGGAAAAAGGGGCCTACTTCCAGACGAAGCTTACTAGCAGATTCAGAGAATTGCTCTGTCGATATAGAATATAAACTCGACCACACACAATAAGCGAAAGAGCAGAAACGTCACTTGATACACATATGCTGAATATCTAGCCGCTCTATTTGCTGTCCTACCTATCGCCAATGGAGCTATACGAGTGATTTCTCAAATAAAGCATCTGATATGGTTCTTCTGTCTCTGCATTCTTGCCGGGTGTTCAACATCACCGGTTCTCACAAAAGAGGATTTTTCCAACTTCACAGTCGAAAAAACGCAGCTGTCTTTCGACAATCCTCAACCCATGTTCAAGACCTTGTTCCCCAGCGGGCTCCCGTTAAAGAAAGACCCCCTGGAGACGCAAGCAGAGTATAGAGCACGATTGAGTGCCCTCAATTATGAAGGGCAGGAATTTACGTTTTTGATTCCTCCAGAGCTATGCAAGATTCAGCCATTTCCCGAGCAGGGATTTTATGTAATTACGTCAAAAGACACCTTTCCTATGGGTTACGACAGCAAAAAGAAGCCGTATGGCATTTCGATTGCGCGGGTAGATGAGAGCTCCAGCCGATATGTTGGGCAGAACGCCTTTGGCGCAACCGCAGAGATTCGATCTTATATTTGGACGGATCTTCAGATCGCTCCGGTCGATTTTTTCGAGCTTCCTCGCATACTTCGATGGACTGATGGTGAAGGCTCCGTTTTCGGGATGTTCGGGTTACCCATCCTCAACACAGATCCCATCTTTCGTCAGAAACTGAAGCAAGACAAGATCGGCTTAGCAGTCAGGATTAGGGTCGCGGATCTTACTAGGATGGATTACGATTCACAGTCTATGTCCCCAACAATCAAGAATCCAGTTGCAATCGGCAATATTAAACCTCGTTTGCCAGTTTTTATGCTCGATGCATGGATCGTTGATACCGATACAAATACTTCACTTGTGCATTGGAGGAATGATAAAGGCTAACTCTGCATAATAATAACTACTCACATCTCTGATGGCACTTGTTTCTTAGACTTAAATTCATCCATTAAACATAAAACAGTTACAAGCAAATAGTGATTCATGCAGATTTTTGCCAAGCTACACAGACGAGTCAGCAACTATATTGTGTAAAACGTATTAATTCTACGCGTAACGCGAGAAGGCCAGGGGCAACCCCGGCCTTCTCTACGGCAGCAAGTCAAGTGCGTGTGACTGGTAGCTGTCAAGTGCGCTTGACAGGTTTGGCAACTGTGCACTCTTTCACGAAGCAAACCTGTCACACTTGTTTGATTGGTTTTTAGAAAAACCAGTCACGCAGCCTTGACACTCTTAAGATTCTTGCCAGGGGGTAGAGCTTTTTTTTCTCTCACGGGCAGAAGCGTTGAATCAAAAGTCTTCCATCTTCCTGACAACGAAAACTCTGATGCGACCCCATTGACCCCCTTCAATCCCCCTCGTGTTACCCAGTCTAAAAAGCCTTTGTTGGCCAGCTCTTGTTTGGCCCTGCTAAAAGTTGTCTGGTTCATGCCCAAAACATCCTTAGCTTCTGCATTCGTAAATTTGAACGTTGGGCTGCAGGAAGTTTTTTCCAGGCTGCCCGCTTTGTACGCTTTGAAGAGAGACCATATTAGTACTTTTAGAGCCGACGCCGTTAACGACCGGTAGGCTAGGGACTGTTGCATATCTGTAGGGATGCGTGAGAACCCGCCTGCCCTATAGGCGGTTCTGCCATTTTTTAATAATTTACTTCTTTCCAAACCGCCACCTCTCGCAACCCGGATCCATGCCAAAGAGGACTTTGGCGATGATGTTGATGTTTGATATATAAATCATACTTCGGGCCTCTATTTCCGGGGCTATCTATAAAAGTCTCTTCCTAGCCGAGGGGGCTTTCATATTTCGGCCTGTAATTCTCTAGGAGCAGCCACAGCACCACTCCCAGCAACGATTCATATTCTTCCTAGGTGTTGATATCAACTGTCTGGCGCTCTTCCGCGTACTGACTCCACTGGCAATATTCGATTAAGGGACAAGTCTTGACAGGGCAAGGCTGAGTATCTTCGCCAACGACACATTCATAGCATTTAGCACGTATGGCTTCTGATCTTGTGAGTCGTTCCCCTCGGAGAAAACGAATGTAATCCATTTTCCCTGCTTTTCTCGGCCAGTCATTAATTTGAGCTATCCTGCATGATTGCTCTGATGAGTTTTTAGCGATCATTTTTCCCTCCATGAATTTTTTCGGTTAAAGCCATGACGTCAGCTGATCTCCAACAGGTTATACGTGGCCCGAGTTTGACTGGGGCCGGGAACCGACCAGCCCGCACCCCGGCTAGCCACGTAGCACGTGAGATAGGAAGAATCCCTTTGATTGGTGGATCAGCTTTTTTGTCGCCAACAATTTCTTTGATTCGAACCAACCGTTCCATTTTAGCCTCCGTCCAAAGTGGTTTTTTTGGTTACGGTACCGGCTATTTTGGGAGTGGTCAGGTTGCAGAAATAGGAGGGGGAGACACCTTATTTTTGATGTCTGTTAAATCGAAGCGGCATCTTCTGGAGAGGAAATTTTAATCTTTAGCCCTTCGCGTGCAATTCGATAAAGATCCTTTGTCCCGATCCCACCGAGGCACTTGAAGGCTATTTCGAGACACGCAAGGTAAGGATTCTTTTTTTCACCAGTGCGGGTGATTTTTGTGCGCCATAGCTTTGGTTCAATGCCTACGTTGCGCAGAGCTTGAGCAACGCTTGCGGCAAGCACAAAAACGTAGCTCTTTTTCGTATTCCCCTTTCCAATCTTGGCGCGATTGCTAGCTGCCCTTAGCGAGAGCAGCAATTCCGTTGTCGTCTCAATAGCCACATCAACAGTCATCGGTTGCGCATCATCACGAGTTACTTCGTGGAAAAGTTTTTGCCCGCGCTTGTCGATTTTGAAAAGGGTCTCCAAGAGCTTTTCAGATGCCACGGCAGCGGTTTCGAGGCGAGAGCTCACCTTTTTGGGTGATTGATTGCTGGCCTCCTCTTGGGTAATCCATGCCATCCATACAGCATGCTCAATCTCATCTAGAAATTTTTCTCCCCCTTGAATCTGTGTCCCAATAATTTCAAGTAGTTTTTTGCGGGAGGAGGCCGGAAGAATCCTCTCGCAATTTGTATCCACGATGAACTGCGGACACCCCCCTCTGCTCATCTTTTTTACCGAACCAGTCATTCCCTATTTCTCTAACAGCGGGATTACCTTGTAGCAACTTTCAAGTTTTCTAGGTAATCGCTCCATAACTGCATCATCCTCCGCCGTTCAGCAAGGTGCGCTGTCCGATTGTAGGCTCTGCCGTTTGGATCACGGACAGCGTGTGCTAGCTGATGCTCGATGAAGTCAGGCCGCTCCTGAAGAACTTCATCGAGAATTGTCCGCGCCATCGCCCTAAAACCGTGTGGCGTCATTTCTCCTTGTCCATAACCAAGCCGTCTCAAGGCCGCTCCCAAGGTCATGTTTGACATAGGTCTCGCTGTCGATCTATTACAAGGAAACACGTAGCGTCCGCTGCCAGTCAATCGACGTAAGTCACGAAGTATCTTTACGGCCTGACTCGACAAAGGCACCATATGGGGCTTTTTCATCTTCATTTTTGAAGCCGGAATTTCCCAAATAGCATTATCGAGGTCAAACTCTGCCCATTCTGCCTGACGCAGCTCTCCAGGGCGAACAAATACCATGGGAGCAAACTGGAGGGCAGACTTGACGACAAGGCTCCCCTCAAATCCGTCTATCGCCCGAAGCAACTCAGCAACCTTGGCCGGTTCAGTAATTGAACCTAGATGTGTACTGGTGACTTTTGCCAGTGCGCCACGCAGATCTGCGGTCACATCGCGCTGCGCCCGTCTGGTTGCCACGGCGTAGCGAAAAACCTGTCCACAAGTCTGCTTTACCCGGTGTGCCGTTTCCTTGGCGCCACGCATTTCAATTTTTTGTAAAGGGGCCAGCACGTCGGCTGGGTCGAGTTCTGCGATCGGCTTCCTGCCGATCATGGGAAAAACATCGAGCTCTAAGCGACGAAGCACTTGATCCCCATGCGCGGGCACCCAAGTTGAATAGTTTTTAGCATGCCACTCCCTAGCCACCGCTTCAAAGGTGTTGGCTGCCTGCTTGGCTTTTTCTGCCTGCAGCCGCTTCTTCATTTCGCCAGGATCAGTCCCATTCGCAACAAATTGCCGTGCTTGGTCGCGCCGGTTGCGAGCCTCCGCAAGCGTTACCTCTGGATAAGATCCGAATGCGAGCAGTTTTTCCTTCCCGTTGAATCGGTATTTCAAACGCCAGAGCTTACCACCGGTCGCTGTGATCAGAAGATAAAGTCCGTTTCCATCGGAAAGTTTGTAGTCGGATTCAGAAGGTTTTGCATTTTTGATCTGGGTGTCAGAGAGCGGGAGGATTCTCTTTGGCATGGCACAGCACCTTTTGGGGGTATGTGAATTGATCGTCTTTACGATATACCCCAAACCTACCCCCAAAAAACTTAGCTGTCAATGGACCTCCTTGAACAACCATAGACCATAAAAACAGAAAAACCCGCCATATATGCGGGTTTCCTGTTCTTCTTCGGACCATATTGTCCTTTTAACTGGCGGAGGGGGTGGGATTCGAACCCACGGTACCTTGCGGTACAACAGATTTCGAGTCTGTCACCTTCGACCTCTCGGACACCCCTCCGTGGGTCTCCTTTGATCAGCTACTGCGGAGGCCGCCTGAGGCGTTGCTTATGGGCAGCTGCTCGGCAGGGTTTTCTTTATACGGTGTTCCGCGATTTTTTTCCAGCCCTTAATTCCTTGAAGAAGCCGCTCAGGCGTTATGCCGGTTGATCAGGTTGACGATGACCTTGACGATCGTCGTCTTCTCCTCAGGACGGCTCTCGGCAATGAGAAGAGTCAGGGCCACCAGGGCGTTGTCCGCCAGGCGTTTTGACCCATCATCTCGATAGAGAACACCGTTGGCGGCTAGGAAGCAGATAAACAGTGCGGCGGCGATCCGCTTGTTGCCATCGGTGAACGCGTGATTCTTGACGACGAAGTAAAGCAGGTTGGCGGCTTTCTCCTCAATACTGGGGTAGAGCTCTTTGCCGTCGAAGGTCTGGTAGATGGTGCCTAACGCACTCTTGAACCCCTGGTCTTTCTCCAGCCCGAACAAACCGGCGAACGACCCTTTCATCGAACGGACAATGCCGATCCCTTCCTCGTAGCCCAGAACATAGGCGGCCGGACCGCTGGTCGCCTCCACCACCAGAGTGCCGTGATCGAAGCGGTCGAGGGTGGCCAGCGCATAGGCATAGTCGCGGACAACCTGTAACACGTCCCTGCCGTCATCCGAGACCAGCTCGCGGGCGGTCAAGGTACGTGCCAGCAGTTCCACAGTTTGCTGCAGCTCAAGCAGTTTGGCGCTTTCTTCGCGCAGTCGCTGTTCGTGAACCGTGTAGCCTTTGACCAGATGGTCGCGCAAAACCCGGGTGGCCCATTGACGAAACTGCGTGCCGCGTTGTGATTTAACCCGATAGCCGACCGAGATAATGACATCCAGGTTGTATAACACAACGGGTTTGTCGGAATGGGCAAAGTGCATATTTTGCACATTGCTTTTTTTGTCCAACTCCCCTTCGCGAAAAACATTTCCCAGGTGCCTGGTTATGACCGATCTTTCTCTTAGGAACAGTCTGGCCATCTGCTCTTGAGTCAACCAGACCGTGCCCTGCTCGAGTTGCACCTCCAGGCAGGTCTTGCCGTCGTCGGCCTGGTAGATCAAAACACTTCTATCGTCCCTCGACATCGAATTTCCTCCCCCTGTGCATCACAATAAAGTCCGAAAAGAATTCTTTCTAAAGATCCTCTCTACTCGCCAGCCCCGGAAGACGCCTTGGCCGATTTCCGCTCCGACCGCAGCTGCCGGAAAAAGCCGCTCAATAGCTCCGAGCACTCCGCCCCCAGCACCCCTTCGCTCACCGCCACGCGGTGATTGAAGCGCTCGTCCTGGGAAAAGTCGTAGATCGAGCCGCAGGCGCCGGCGCGCGGGTCGCGGCAGGCGAAGACCAGGCGCGGGATGCGGGCGAGGATGATCGCCCCCATGCACATCACGCACGGCTCCAGGGTCACGTACAGGGTGGTCTCCAAAAGCCGCCAGTGGCCGATGCTTTCTGCCGCCTGGCGAATGGCCTGCATCTCGGCGTGGGCGGTGGGATCCTCGCCGGTCTCGCGCAGGTTGTGGCCGCGGCCGATGATCTCGCCATCGAGGACGATGACCGCGCCGATCGGCACCTCGCCGCGCGCCCTGGCGGCCAGGGCCTCGTCGACGGCCACCTGCATGAAGCGCCGGTCGGCGGCGTTTTGTTCCGCACTGATCGTCATGGTTGCACAATACCCGGTTGGCGCAGAAAAATCACGGGGCGACTCCGAAGAGCCGCCCCGCGTCAGCATCACGATAGCGAAGCGCTACTCGTTCCACCCCTCCGGATGAACCTCGCCGATCTGCTCCCAGTGCTCGGGGGAGCGCCACAGGCTGGAGGTGATCAGCTCGCGGATGTGCAGGAACTCCTTGGGCATGCGGTCGAAGAGTTTGACGAACAGTTCCTCGTGGGCCACGACCTCGTTCTGCCAGACGTCGCGATCGACGGAGGTCAGCTCGTTGAACTTCTCGCGCGACATGTCGAGCCCTTCCCAGTCCATGTCCTCGTAGCGCGGCATCCACCCCAGCGGCGACTCGACCGCAGCGGCTTTCCCCTGCACGCGCTCGACGATCCACTTGAGCACGCGCATGTTCTCGCCGTAGCCCGGCCAGATGAATTTGCCGTTTTCGTCCTTGCGGAACCAGTTGACGCTGAAGATGCGCGGCGGGCGCGGGATCGAGCGGCCGAACTGCAGCCAGTGGCTGAAGTAGTCGGCCATGTGGTAGCCGCAGAACGGCAGCATGGCGAAGGGGTCGCGGCGCACGTTGCCGGTGGCGCCGACGGCGGCGGCGGTGGTCTCCGAGCCGAGGGTGGCGGCCATGTAGACGCCGAAGTTCCAGTTGAAGGTCTGGTAGACCAGCGGCACGGTGTCCTTGCGGCGGCCGCCGAAGATGAAGGCGCTCATCGGCACCCCTTTGGGGTTTTCCCAGTCGGGGTCGATGCACGGACACTGGCTGGCCGGCGAGGTGAAGCGGGCGTTGGGGTGGGCGGCCGGGCGGCCGCAGTCCGGGGTCCAGGCGTTCCCCTGCCAGTCGGTCAGCTGTGCCGGCGGTTGGTCGGTCATCCCCTCCCACCACACGTCCCCTTCCGGGGTCAGCGCGACGTTGGTGAAGATCGAGTTGGCCGCACAGGAGGCCATGGCGTTGGGGTTGGTCTTGACGTTGGTGCCGGGGGCGACGCCGAAGTAACCGTACTCGGGGTTGATGGCATAGACCTGGCCGTCGGGACCGGGCTTGATCCAGGCGATGTCGTCGCCGAGGGTGGTCACCTTCCAGCCCTTGTCCTGGAGCGGCTTGGGCGGGATGAGCATGGCGAAGTTGGTCTTGCCGCAGGCGCTCGGGAAGGCCGCGCCGACGTAGGTCTTGTCACCGGCCGGCGACTCGACGCCGAGGATCAGCATGTGTTCGGCCAGCCAGCCCTCGTCCTTCCCCTGCTTGGAGGCGATGCGCAGGGCCAGGCACTTCTTGCCGAGCAGGGCGTTGCCGCCGTAACCCGAGCCGAACGACCAGATCGCCCGCTCCTCGGGGAAATGCACGATGTACTTCTCCTTGTTGCACGGCCAGGGGGAATCCTTCTGCCCCGGCGCCAGCGGCGCGCCGACGGTGTGCAGGCAGGGGACGAATTCACCGTCACCGAGGGCCTCGAGGACCTTCTTGCCCATGCGCGTCATGATCTTCATGTTGACCACGACATACGGGGAGTCGGAGATCTCCACGCCGATCTTGGCGATGGGCGAGCCGAGGGGCCCCATGCTGAAGGGGATGACGTACATGGTGCGCCCCTTCATGCACCCCTTGAACAAGCCCTTGAGCTTGTCCTTCATCTCCTTGGGGTTCATCCAGTTGTTGGTCGGGCCGGCATCCTGCTTGGAGAGGCTGCAGATAAAGGTGCGATCCTCGACACGGGCGACATCGATCGGGTCGGACCAGGCGAGGTAGCTGTTGGGGCGCAGCTGTTCGTTGAGCTTGCGGAAGGTACCGCTGGCCACCAGCTGGCGGCACATGTCGTCGTACTCCTCCTGGGAGCCGTCGCACCAGTGGATCCGCTCCGGCTGGCACAATTCGGCGACCTCCTCGACCCACTTCAACAGCTTTTCGTTTTTCGGCACATCAAAACTCATCGCTATCGCCTCCCCATTGAGTTGTTAAGAAGTCACTGCGGAACAATTCGTTTTTTCTGCAAATTTAAAAAATTCAATTTACATAAAACAGCCTGCCCGGACAAGCGTTAATCGGTCCGGCCGGATTATTTTCACGCAAAAACCGTCTTTCCCCCGCGGGGCATTCCCCTGGCCGCTCTTTGCCGCTAGAATAGCGGTAGGGCGCTGTCGCCAGAACCTCGGCAGCGTAGGCCGCCGCTTAGGGGCGGCACCGAATTCATCTGCCCCGCCAACGGGTGACTCTTTGCGCTTAAGAAGCCTTTTCGCTCTCCTGCTGCTCTTCACCGTCTGTGCCTGCGACAAGGCGCCGACCATCAGGCCCCTGTCCGAAAGCGCCGTGATCCTGGCCTTCGGTGACAGCCTCACCCATGGCAACGGTGCCCCGCCGGGGGAGGCCTACCCGGACGTTCTGGCCGGGCTGCTCAAGCGCACGGTGATCAATGCCGGCGTCCCCGGCGAAGTCTCCGCCGCCGGGCTGGAGCGCCTGCCGCACCTGCTCGCGGAGCACCGCCCGCAGCTGGTGATCCTCTGTCACGGCGGCAACGACTTCCTGCAGCGCCTCGACCGCGAGCGGACCGCCGCCAACCTCGCCGCCATGATCGAGCGCTGCCGGGCGAGCGGCGCCGACGTCATCCTGGTCGGCGTCCCGGAATTCGGCTTTGTCCTCAAGCCGCCGAAATTCTACCGCGAGCTCGCCGAGCGCTTCGCCCTCCCTTACGATGCGGAGATCGTCAGCGACCTGCTCGGCGACCGCGACTACAAGAGCGACACTATCCATCCCAACGCCGCCGGCTACCGGCGCCTGGCCGAAGCCGTCCACCGGCAGATCAAGGCCGCCCATGGCCTCTAGCCGCACCGCCCCGGGCTGCGCCTTCCTCCCCACCTGCCGGGCCGAGATGGCGGCGCGCGGCTGGGCGGAGCTCGACGTGCTGTTCGTCAGCGGCGACGCCTACGTCGACCACCCGGCCTTCGGCGTGCCGCTCCTGGCCCGCCTGCTGGAGGCCGAAGGCTACCGGGTCGGCATCCTCGCCCAGCCCGACTGGCGTAACCCGGCAGCACTGCAGGTCATGGGCCGGCCGCGCCTGTTCGCCGCCATCTCCGCCGGGGCGATGGACTCCATGGTCAATCGCTACACCGCGGCGAAGAAGGTGCGCAACGACGACGCCTATACCCCGGGGGGGATGGCCGGCGCCCGCCCCGACCGGGCCACCATCGCCTACACCGCCACGGTCAAGGGGGCCTTCAAGGGGCTGCCGACGGTGATCGGCGGCATCGAGGCGAGCCTGCGCCGTCTGGCGCACTACGACTACTGGGACGACAGGGTGCGCCGCTCGCTGCTGGTCGACAGCAAGGCCGACCTGCTCCTCTACGGCATGGCGGAAAGCGCCCTGCTCGAGGTGGCCCGGCGCCTGGCCGGCGGCGAGCCCATCGCCAGCCTGCACGGGATCCGCGGCACGGCTTATCTGGTCGCCACCCCGCCGCCGGCCGCCCTGACCCTGCCGACCTACGAGGAAGTGACCTCGAATCCCGCCGCCTACAACACGGCTTTTCGCCTCGCCGCCCAGGAGTCCAACCCCGCCAATGCCCGGCCGCTCGCCCAGGCGCACGGCGACCGGGTCGTCGTTGTCAACCCGCCGGCACTGCCGCTGAGCGAGGCGCAGCTCGACCGGCTCTACGCCCTGCCGTTCTGCCGGCGCCCGCATCCGGCCTACACGGAAACGATCCCGGCGTACGAGCAGATCAAGTTCTCCCTGACCGCCCATCGCGGCTGCTTTGGCGGCTGCGCCTTCTGCGCCATCACCCACCACCAGGGGAAGACCATCCAGTCCCGCTCGGTGGCTTCGCTGCGCGCCGAGGTCGACCGCCTGAGCACGCATCCCGAGTTCCGCGGCACGATCAGCGACGTCGGCGGGCCAACGGCCAACATGTACGGGCTGGCGTGCGGCAATCCGCCGGCGCAGGTGGCCTGTCGCCGCCCGAGCTGCCTGTATCCCGAGGTCTGTCCCCATCTGGTGACCGCCGAGCACAAGGCCGTGGCGCTGTTGCGTGCCTTGCGCGCCCACCCGGCGGTGAAACACCTGTTCGTCTCCTCGGGGGTGCGCTTCGACCTGCTCGCCCGCCAGCCCGGCTACTTTGCCGACCTGCTCGCCCACCACGTGAGCGGACGGCTCAAGGTCGCCCCTGAGACGGTCAGCCCGACGGTGGCCAGGATCATGCGCAAGCCGGGCCCCGCCAGCTTCTCGGAATTCCTGACCGCCTTCCGCAGCCGCAGCCGGCAGCTCGGCCGCCGCCAGACGGTGATCCCCTACTTCATCAGCGGCCACCCCGGCTGCACCCTCGCCGACATGGTCGAGGTGGCCCTGTTTCTCAAGCGCCACGACCTGCGGGTCGAGCAGGTGCAGGAATTCACCCCCACGCCGGGGAGCCTCGCCACCTGCCTTTGGCATACCGGCCGCGACCCGTTCAGCGGCGAAGCGGTGTACGTGGCGAAATCGCTCCGCGAGCGGCGCCTGCAAAAAGCCCTGCTCCTTTGGCACCTGCCGGAGCAGCGCGACGACGTGCTGGCGGCGCTGCGCCAGGCCGGCCGCATGGAACTGGCCGCCGAACTGCTCGGGAGCGCCGGCACGCCGGGGACGCACCCTGACAGCCGGCGGCCGCGCACAACGCGGCCGGGGCCAAAGGATTAAGTTATGGTAACATCATGATAACACTTTTTCTTTGAGGTTTTTTGCCGGGCGTGGTAAGAACCGGGGAATTTTCCCCGGAGGATCGACGTGCCGCTTTTCCCCCTGGCCGTTCTGCTCTTTGCCCTGAGCCTCTCTCCCGTTTCACGCGCCTTGGCCACCGCGCTGGACAACCCGCAGCTCCGCGCGGGGGAAGCCCTTTATGCCGAACACTGCGCGCGCTGCCACCAAACCCTTTCGCACACCACCAAGGCCCAGCGCTCCGCAAGCCGCATCCGCTCCGCCAATCGCCAGTTTCCGGCCATGACCACTCTTGACCGGCTCTCCGACGCCGAGCTCGAGGCCATTGCCGCCGCCCTGCGCACCATTTCGCTGTAACCTTGCCGGCACCGCGCCTTCAGCGCGCGGGGATCATCCCCAGCAGCCTCTCGAGTGAGGGCCGGTCGGCCGGACCCGCGCCCACATGGTGCAGACGTACGATCCCTGCGGGGTCGATGAGCACGTCGCCGCCGCGCTGGTAGACGTCGTCCGAGGTCGGTTTTTGCGGGCGCCGCCCCTGGCGCAGCTCGTTCAGGTAGGCGAGCCAGGTCGCACCCCCCCAGACATCCCACCACGACGCCTGCAGCATGCCGTAGCCTTGATAGAGCTCGCGCCCGGCATCGATGAGCAGCGGCCAGTCCAGGCCGGTCTCGGCCACGTATTGGCGGGCGAAGACATCGTGCTCGAAGGTGACCACCGCCACCCGCACATCACGCCGCCTGAGTTCGTCCTCCGCCTCGCGCAACTGCGCGAGATGCCCCCGGCAGGGGAGTCAACCGAGGTGGCGATGGAAGACCAGCAGCAGCCAGTGGCCGCGAAAGTCCGCCAGCAGATGCTCTCTGCCGCAGCTGTCCTTGAGTTGAAAGGGGAGGGCGGGTTTGCCGGTGAGTTGGCTCATAGGGTCGGCTCCTGTGGCGAGGGTGTGCTATAACCATAGCGGCTGGCGCGCCGAATGCAAAAAGGGCGGCCCTTAGGGGTAAGCCGGTTGCCTAAAGTGTACGAAGCAAAACCAGTGCCACCAGACAAGCAACACATTATCTGGTGGCACTGGTTTTTTTGTTGTCAATATATGGTGGAATGCTCTTGGTAAAAAAAATGAAAGGGCCACACAGACTAGCGAAAGAAATTTTCCGACAGGTTGTGTGGTATCTATCTCGATAGGCGCATTTTATTCTGCACCCTAGGCCATTCGGAGCTTGTTACCCTCCGAGATAAGCTTCACGGAATTTTACAAAAACAGCCCCAGATGCCGTCCGATACGGCGCCTGGGGCTGTTAGTTTATGCTGACTAATTGGGGCGGTCATTTCAAGGCTACATCACGCGACCGTGAAAATGGGAGGTGAAGAAGCCTTGTTCAGATCGAGTATTTCAATCCGTTGCCCTGCTGGCGCCCCCCGAAAGAATCCTGTCGATTTCAGCACCGTTGACAATGGTCAACTGTTGTTCTTCTGGTTTTCCAGCGTTCGTACAGTCAAGCCCAAGGTTCTTAATGAAATAAAATAACAACGCCTCTCTGACCGAGATAGTTCGTTTGCCCCCAGCCATGCCGTAGTCGCATTCGATTACATCTTTTTGTTCTGGTGATAAGCCAGGGTGCGGGGCAATTATCACGTCAACGAAACTGTTCCATTTTATGTCCGCTATACTTGTAAGCGACCCTTCCCGAGTATCACCAAGCCCTATGATTCTCGCTAACAAAAAATCCTTAAACATCCCATCCGTGTGGCAAAATGCCCGTATATGCCAACGTCGGCCGTCAGAGCTTAAAGCATGCGGAGTAATCCACCTCCAGGTAGGTCTAGGTCTCGACATCGACTGGTACATCAATTGGATATCGAGAGATTCACGCATCACCGCAAGAACTTTACGCAAAACATTTGGGTCGATACACCGTTGGGGGGTCTCAACAACGCTTATCACCGGCCCCCCATCTCCTTTGGAAATCTCAACTAATTGGGCGAGGTAGCTTTCAGCGTCAGGGTTAACCAATATTGGTGAAAACTCAGGCGTCGGGATGTAACATTTGCGGCTAGCGTCATAAGCTACGTTCAGGGGCGCCAGCTCCTGATACCGTGCAATGTCTCCAGATGCCTGGATGGCCGATACCTCAAAGAAATCAGTCAGGTCTGAGCGGTTAACTCTCCCTTCCCAAAATAGTCGATTTTCTATGAATTTGAGGCGCTGTCGAACCTCCCACCTACGAATGGCCATCTTCGTCACCCATAAAGTTTCTTTATTGACACAGTCGACATGGGTCAATATACTATGCGCACGATTTTATTACAACCACCTTCGAGATGCGTCTAATGATCGACAGTGAGCAAACTCCCAAAACTACGGTCGAAGAGGCCGTTACGAGCGCTTACGAAAACAATATCTGTTTGAGTCTAGATCGCGAGACGATGGCCTTTTTAATTGGCATTTACGTCTACGCGCGAAGGCCTGACAGCGAACCAACCATGTCGGCCTCTGACTTGAAGGAAGTTTTTCGTTTGATCAACCTGCTCACATCTGGTGAGGACGAGACCTTTGAGCGCCGTAGTAATAACGCAATCAATCGTCTCAAAGAACAGGGCATGATTGCTCGACTTGATTTGATTGGTGGCGCGTCTTACGTCGTTACACCTTTAGGCCGAGCAGTAGGTGAACACTGGGCCTCAATCGAAAATATCTCAGAGCGTACTTTGATCCACTATGCGACAGAGTTGCGGTTGCGTCTTGAGCAGGTACTTGAGGCGGCAAACAATGGTGGCGACGAACAGCACTGGCAAGACAATGTCGTGATTCCGTTACGCGAAACAATATCTGAACTGGTGAGTAGCCTTGACCGTCGCCAGCACACGATGGCGGCTGCTCAGAAAAAAATCCAGCGGACAATCAGTGAGCGTATATCGGCGGATTGGTTATCAGGAATTGAGGCTTGTGAAAAGATGCTGGGCACTACTGGCTCTGCCCTAGAAGAGCTTCATTCTATCATTTTGCGTGAAACAAACAGTATCCAGGAAAAGCTAGGTCAAATAACTGATTGCAGTCTTACCGCCCACATGGTTGATGCCGTTGAGGCGGCCGAGACCGTCCAGGGGCAAATGGAGGCTGTTCGCAATTGGGCAGACTGTTCGTTTGAACAGTGGTCGCAATATTTTCATCGTGTTCACGACTTCATCCGCATAAGCGTCCGCACAGACCCAAATCGTCACCGCGCAGACCGAATCAAGCGGGCAATCTTATTCTACGATCAAAGACCCTGGACCATCGCTGTGCCAGATATACCTTGTTATGTGCACATACGGGAAGAGTCGTTTGTTCAGCCAACCGAGGAGATCGAGGTTACTGGCCACGTGAACAGACCACTCATCGAGCCTGCTGTTCCGCCAAACAAAACGCTCTTGAATAAAGTAAAAGCAGAAACAGCCTTGCGCCTCGAACGTGACGGCGGTGCTCGTCTCTCGGAGATTTTCAATGACCTTGCACCAGGTCTCAGTCGGGACGAGGCGTTTAGTGTTGCCGGTGAACTCGTATCGGTATTGGCATCTTCTGGCCGCATACCAATAAATATGGAACGTGAGTGGAAGAGTGTTGTTGGCGGTTATGACTTACAAGAATTTGTTGTCGTTACAACGCCAGGGGGCGCTGATGGCTAACGAAGGCGTATACGGTAGTTTGCAAGATGTCTGGCAGGACGAGGTTTTTCCGCGGGTAGATTGCCAGCTTCGTCAAGGCCGACATATTGGCCGCGAGGATTTGTCTGCTTATACCTTTCTTCTTGAGGCATTTCGGTTGCTTAATCAGTATTACCGTCCCTATAGCTGCGAACTCGTACACGCTAAGGAAGACGTTGGCGATTATTTTTATCTCAGTTCGTATGGCCAATTGCTCGGGCAACGCAAGCTACCAGTGCAAGCCATGAAAGTTGGGATGGCGCTGGGATATATGGTGTCTGACCCTGAATACATCGAACGGAGTATCCCCGTCGAACGCCTCGTCTCCACCTTGAAAATGCTCCTCGGGGAAGAACGCTTCCAGGAAGATTTTGCCAAAAGGTTCAGGTCCCGCAACGTTGATAGGGATGAGGAAAAAGCTCTGAAGGCCGTGGAGGCTGCCGTTAGGCAGTTGGCCGACTTGGGTTTTGTTAATTTTTCAAGACGCGGCAGCAAAACAATCCGGGTGCTCTCGCCAATATTCCGCTTCCTTGAGCCGATACGCGGAGTTGGCCGTATGGAAGAGGCTATTGAGTCCTTAATAAAAAATGGTGTTGTGACGGAAGTCGACGAAGAAGATTACTGTGAAGACGAGGGGGACTCTGACGAATGAAACCTGGCCGTGCCCACATAAAAAGCTTGGCAATTGTCAACTGGAAGGGAATTCCCTTCCAAATCATCGAGATGGATCGGCGCCTAACGGCTCTTGAGGGTGAAAATGGTGCCGGGAAAACTACCTGTATGACAGCGGCGTATCTGTTACTGATGCCTGACATATCGATGTTGCGCGTTGTTAATGTCGGTGCCGTAGACGACGATAGCCAGAAAAATAATGGTCTCCACGGGAAACTTGGAAGCAGTGGTGCCTGTTATGCTGCTTTCGAAATAATCAATCCCCGACATGAGCGCTGTATAGTTGGAGCCAAGATTACTCCCAAGCCAAACCAGCAGGTTGAGGTTTTGCCATTTTTTGTAATCAGGCAACTGCCTTCGCAAGTTCCCCTTGAAAACATTTTGCTTTGCCGGGACGACGGTAAAGACATCGTCCCTGTTGATGCCAAAATCATCACGGAGCGTGCTGGGCAATATGGGGCGACGGCTGATCTGTACCGAGACGTCAAAGAGTACGGTGACGCACTGTTTGAATTAGGAGTTCTCCCCATTCGCCTCGGGGATAACAAAAAGCGGTCTTTGTTCAATAAAATTTTGCAAACCGGTCTCCAAGGCAACTTTTCTAGCGCGTTACAGAAACGCATTAAAGATTATCTGTTACCCGAGGGTAAGGATATCGGTGGCCATATTACCGAAATGCAGGAGCACATGCGGCTGTGTCGTAGTAGCAGGCTTGCCGTTCAGCGTCTCGACGAAAAAATCCAGACAGTGGAAGACCTTTACAAGAAAACAATGGCGATGATTGGTCGGGCTGCCGCAACAGTTCGGCTCTGCGCCGACGAACTGCGTCGTAAATATGCAGAGACTCTTAAAATTGTTAGTGATTTGCGTGGTGACAAGCAAAGGCATGAGATTGCCCTGACTCAGGTTCGCAATGATACTGCGGGTGCAAAGCTTGACCTTGAGCAGAGAGATAAGACGAAGTCTGCCGCGATAGCTGCCCGAGAAAAGGCAGAGCGATCTCATTCGTTGTCCATAGAGATTGCAGGCCTTTCCAGCGAATTCGAGATCGCCGACTCGGCTTTGTCTACAGCAAAAGCCAAACGTGATCGTGCTTTGGCGCAAAGGGAGCTGGTCACTAAAAACCGCAATGGGCTTTCTGAGCAACATGCTGACATCTGTGGGCGCTTAGCTGATGCTCAACAGCACTGGCAGAAAGTTTCGATGGAGGCTGGCTTATTCGAAGGAGCCACAAACGCGCTTGGTGAGGCTAAAATGGCCATGCGCGACCACGATGTCAGCCAAGTGAACGCGCAGGCGTTATTGGAGGAAAGTACCTCTCGTGAGCGCAACCTGGCCAAAGAGTTGACGATTTTGCGTCGAGAAACCGAAAATGCAGAAAGTGAACGAGGGCGTTTTTATGCTGTTCTCGACCTCGTTGCCAAATTAGCAGAACGCTCAATCGACCCCGCTGACGGCCAGCGCGTGGCCGCAGAAATTATAGGAGCGCATGAAACGAGAACCCGAGAAATTATAGCTACGGAAGGCTTAGACGAAAAGCTGCGCGAGCTGAAGCTTCTGGCTACTCGTCAAGAAAACTTGAAGCTAGCGCTCAAGACAGTTGAATCGCATGGCGTCGTTGTGACCCAAGAGCGCCATCTTTCTCAGGCGCACGAAAAATTCACGCAAGAGCACAAATCGTTTGAGGCTGACCTGCAAGCCGCCGAAAACGAACTCCTATCGCTTCGCGTCAAGCAAAAAGAACTTGCCAGCAATAAAGCCAACCTTGAGCTAACTGTTGCGAACTATGAAGGAGTCTTGCGCCAGCGCGCTAAATTTGAGCAGAGATATGGTTGTCAATTGGCCTCCACCGAAGCCATTGATGAGTTGCTGAAAGAGATGGACGGTCGCCGCGGCCAGGCGAGCCGCAATCAATATGAGTCAGAGTGTGAAGCTGGGCGTTTGCGTGAAGAAATCAAGAAGGTCCATGCTGTCCATGATGTCGCCGAGGAGGGGGTGTCGAAGGCAATCAACGGCCGCCGTCTCATATCGGCTATCGAAGAGATTGAGATTGACGACCCGGCGGACTATCAAGCCATGTTGGGGCCATTGGTTGATGCGTATATTGTCGAAGATATTGATGCGGCCCTGCAATCACTTGATGTCATCACCGAGGCTCCCGATGAGATTTGGTTGCTTGATAGAGCCAAGTTCAAATTGAAGGATTTGCGCGGTCAGCGCTTGAAGAACTACGTCGCGGTTGCCACGGAGACAGGGGTACGTGCAACCAAGCTACCGCAGTTCCCGAGGATTGGGCATAAATCCCGAAAGGCCTACGCTGAGCACCTGCAAAAGCTCCGCCGCAATGCGGAGACGCGAGTAACAGAGGCTAGAATCGAGGCCAACGAACTATCAAGGGATATGAGTGAGCTGCAAAAACTCAGTGGCCAGCTCGCTGCTCTGCCGGCCGGCGACCTGCGCCTAGAGATTGACACGGTTAAACACAAAATACACGAGAATGAAAGCGCAATCAAAGCGGCTGAAGATAAGATCAGGCCCCTTCGTGGCGTCGTTAATAAGCTAGGGGAACTTGTTGATCACTTAGTTAAATTGTTGCCGGAGGGGCACCTGCTCGACCGTGGAGACCTGCAACAGGAATGCGAAGGTGTTGCGGCACAAATCGAGTCCGGCAAATTGCTACGCAAACTGCACGATTTGAAAGCTCCGTTAGTTCAGGAACTGGAAAAGAAGCGCGACTCTTTGCGCTACCTCCCCTTGACGGATGCAGATATTGCCAGGATGAATGGACGGCTAGCTCAACTTGAGGTCGAGTTGGCTTACTGGAGCACGGCGAGACAATCGCTTACTACTCTTGTAGATCGACTTGAACACTTCAAGTACGAGGAAAGCCATCACTCGTATCTCACGAGAGAAGACCCAACGAAGGGCCTTAAAGACCTACTTACAACCATTGCACAACAAGTTGAAGAGGTCGACAAGGAGCTAAAAACTACGGAAGAATTGCTCGAAGCCCACAATGGCGACCTGAACACCTGCGATGCAAAACTGAAGGAGATTCAGGCACATCTTGACAGCAAGAAGCAGCAACTCGTCCTGCTTGGTGTCCCCGGGACTGATGAGTTTCTTGCTGAGGCGAAATCGAGCGAGTTCGAAGCTACCGATGCTTACGAACGTAGTCATGAAACGCTCGTAAAACTTGAGGAGTCAGCCAAGCAGATCGAGAAGGAGCTTGAAGAAACAAACCGTAAGCTGAACGAAGCAGAAAAAAACTTTACGCAATGTCGTGCCAACTGGAAGCCGGCATCTGTTGCGAGGCGCCGCGTTGAGCATCTCCGTAAAACCAACAAATCACTGGCCGACCTAAATGTCCACATTGATGACCTGTGCGAAAAGTACGGTGAGGCATTTCTGGCGAGTGATTTAGCCAAGGAGTCGTGGGTAGAGCTTCGTAATACCGTAGAATCTGTCGAGCATGATGGAACCCATCCACTACGAGTCGCCCTTGCATCCTCTCCGCGCTGGAATCTCCACATAGCCGGGAAGGATTCGCGCGTTGAGACTGTGTGGGCAGAATATTGCGATGCCTGGAGTCTGGCACAGGATTACGTTGCCCATATCATCCCCCAGGATATTGTCGCAAGCGGTAACCCAGGTCATGCGGTGGAAGAAATGCGGCGCAAGCACAGGGCATTAATGGATACGCTGGCTGATGCTGAGCAGCGTTTTCAAACGAGCGCACAAAATGTTGCCAAGTCGATCCGGCAACAAATCGCCGAGGAAAGACGTGGCGTTAACAAGAACAATGCTCAGCTTGAGTCGATTAGCTTCGGTGGCCTCAGCGGCATCAAAATATTCTTCAGCCCACGCGAAGACATGATGCGGCTCTTGGACTACATGGAAAATAAAGAACAGTGGGACCTGTTCGCCAGGGACGAAATAGACCGGAACTCAGAGGACGGCGACCAGGCGCTTGGTAAGCTAATGGAGAAACTTTACAGTCGAATAACAGGCGGAAAAACAGAAGCCCACCTGTTGCTTGACTACCGCAATTACATCGACATGCAGGTTCAGGTGCGAAGGAAGGGTTCTGATAAATGGACGGTTGCCTCGAATCTGTCGACGGGCGAGGCAATGGGGACGGGTACGGCAATACTGATGGTGGTGTTGCAAACGTGGGAAAAGCAAGTTTTTAGCAGGGACAACGATCTTCAAAGCAACCTGCGTTTTTTATTCGTCGACGAGGCGTCGAGACTCGATCCGAAGTCAATTCAAACGCTCCTTGAGTTTTGCCGCATCATGGACGTTCAGCTCTTGGTGGCTGGCCCGAATTTCTCGGCGAACGAAACGGGAAGCGGCATTACCTATAGGCTTGTTCGCAAGTTCGAACAGGGCGGCGAGTTGGTCGTGATTCGCGGCCGCAAAGGATTCGGCGACACCACCGAAGACGAGGTGGCTTAAAGTGAGCGAACAGGTCGTTTCGATCCAAAAGGCCATCCCCTTTCTCCGTCTTTATGCAAGCGGCACATTAACCCGCACGGCCGCTAATTCAGACGCTTACGCCATCGCCACCAAACAACAATGGGCAATGTTGTCTAGGCGGTCCAACACTATTCTTCTGACAGAATTCGGCAAAACCAAGCTTGAAGACTACCTTAACAACACATGGCCTGATTGGAGAGAATATCTCGCCGAACTTCAAGAGTCTGAATTGCCAATTAGTTTGGAAGGCGTAAAAGAACTCGCGCGCCGCAAGCGCGCTGTGGACGTTTCTTTGCCGGAACGCGCCCATCACAAAACAATATGCGCCGCACTCGGCACACATTCAAAGACCGGTATTGGTCAGCGAATGAGCGCCTTAGTGGGAGCAACGGAAGTTACGACAGACCAGGTACTTAGAATCCGGGCCAATACTGGCCTCATTATCCGCAGCCGTGGCTACGAAATATCTGCTGACCTTCTCATGGCCGTGTTTGGCGAGGTGGTTCTACCGGAGCGTGTTTTTCTCGATGGGCTTGAGTTTGCCGGCGTGTTACCGAAGGCCGCTCTTACTGTAGAGAACCTTGGCAGTTATGTTGATCTGCCACCGCTGCCTAGCCACGCAATCGTTATTCATGTGCCCGGGCGGAACACAGCCCTTACTATTAAGGCCCTCGATCTTTTGCCAGAAGCCATGCCGATACTCCACTTTGGAGATTTAGACCCGAAAGGCCTTGAGGTTGCAGACTATTTGGTCGCGGCTTGTAAGCAGCAAACACGTCTGTTCGTGCCTACGTTCTGGGAGGAGTCTATCAACCTGCTTACAGGCTTCAAAGAGTGGCCGGAGCAGGTATCAATCTTTGAAGATATACCGGTCATTGCGAGGTTGAAAAAGGAAGGGCGCTGGTTGGAACAGGAGAGAATCGCCCTAGATGGCCGTCTCGCCGAAGAGCTTCGGTGCGAACTGAGCCATATTGTAACTATAATCCGATAGACTATTGAGATTTCGAGAAATCACCATACTATGTGCTGACCATCGAGAACCTCACCTCATTCGACCGCCACATTCGTGGAATCAGAGACAATGGACTGACTATTTTTTCACATAATTGTTGAGACAGTGGTCTGTATTTACGTTCACGCAAAAGACCCTTGTCAGCAAGGTTGCACGACAGATACAGCACAATATTTTTCAGCAGACTAAAGTGCGTTTACGTCACTCTTCTGGAGAGAAGCTGACGGGGGCTTGGTTTGTAGTAGAGGATGTCCTCAATGGTGACAGGCCTCTTCGCTACACCAAGACGCATAGCTGGTGTTTTGCCGTCGTCACCCACCTTCACGTAGTTGTAGTAAACCCGGTATATCTCCACTTCCATTTCAACCACCGCAGGATTGTAGGGGTCGTATGCATACCAAGTGCGTCCTGCGGAGCTTGAAGTCTTTATCGGCCTCTCAAGAAGCGACGTTTTCCGCCGCAACTGCATGAAGAACCTGTCGACGCTATGGAGCGACGCATATAGAAACAGCTTGGCCAGCTTGATGTTTGTGATCGACCTGTCGCCAATGTCGGTCAGCCAGCAAACAGCCTTCCTCGGTTCGCTCATGTCTGGGAATGGGTATGGGAGATAATGGTCTTTCCATGGTCCAAGTGGCGTAAGATTATTCAGTTCCTTCTCAATGCAAAGTAGCTGGATACTTTGAAGGCTTGGCTCATCATCCGCACACAGCTCAGCCAACCAACTGCTGTTTGCGTCACGAAACTCGTCTTCTTGCCTCTTCACTTTCAGGCACAAGCGCCTTTTCTGGTCGATGGTCAAGTTCTTGTCGACCCTCACAAAGAACGCATCAACTCGCTTGGAAAGCACATCCTCCCAAAAGGCCGATAAACAGGCCGCGCGTATACCAGATTCGCGGTCGAGGTAGAAGACTATTCTGTCGGTGCTGGCCAGCATCTTTTTCAAATACTGAAAGTGGCCGTACAGCGTGTATTCCGTGTGAACCAACATGCCCTTTGCCGGAAGTTTTCTGTGCCGAAAGTCTTCGGGTGACACCTCGACGTCAGCGCGCACCTCGGTGTCGGCATATTCTTGTTTGATTTGGGTGAAGATGGGTGGTTCGTTCTCGGTCGGTTCAATGACCTTGGCCTCCCCCGTTTGTTCAGGTTGCTCCTGCGTGACCCACAAGCGCGCATACCGTCGAAAAGGAGGCTTCAAATTGTGGTCGCCGACATCGCGGGCGCTCTCCTCAATTTCCTCGCGTACTAAGTTCCGGTCATAGTTAAGGTGGCTTGCGAAGATGTAGCCAGATCGAGTTTCAGCGCAGGATAGGTTTTGGATGACGACATTCCGACGGTCATTCTTGTCAGGCCAGTTCAAGCGATATTCTTGACGGTCGACGGCAATGCTGATTTTGCCAAAATTGCGATTCGGAAACTCCCTTTCGCGGTTTGAGGCAAACAACAAACACTGCCGGTGGAAAAACTCGATTTTGTCGTAGACGGTTCGCATCGAAATGCCATGCTTGCTGGCAATTCCTCGAAAAGGCGATTTCTCAACAAGGTCCTTGAAGATCGATTTGTTCAGGTGGCTCTGGGGAGCCTTGCGCGTCAAGGGCGGCTGGTTATATCTGACAGTAAACGTCTTCCCACAAACCCGGCAACGAAAGCGAGGGTTTCCTGCCGTCGTTTCCTTGTATGGTATGAACCGAGCCGGTGCTGTCAGAACAGAGAAACGGCCATTGTCACATCCGGGAACTGGACATGTGAGTTGCACGTGGGGCGGCTTCAGATATGTAGACATCCTGGCCAACTCCTCGGAGATGCCAAGATTGCTCTTGATAGTTGGATACTCGCCGCAGAATTTGCATTTCAAAAATGGAACGCCGTCGCCGGAACCGACGATGATATAAGTGTCTGTCTCCACCGGCTCTTTTCTTCGGCCACGCGGCTGCGGCAGCATGCTTGCAGGTCGGCCAAAGTTAGGGCATAGCGGGTTTTTGCAGAAATTGACTTGGATGCCGTCTACCTCGGGCGGAATTCTCGGGGTGACTGGTATAGTGGGTGTCTCCATAAAAAAATCCCCTCTGGATATCCAGAGGGGATTGTACCATGAAACTTTAAAATTTCTAACACACTTTGGGCAACCGGCTTACCTTAGGGGCCGCCCTGTGTAAGCTTGTAGCGGAAATCGCTGCTAGCGGGCCGACTTGTGCCCGGCCACCTGGACGCGGATCAGGGCCCGCTCCAGAGCGGCTTCCATGACCTTGAATTCCTTGTCCTCCGGGGTCAGCCCCTTCAGGGCCTCCTGCGCCCTGCCCAGGGCCGCCTGGGCCCGGGCCATGTCGATCTGATCGGCCGGCTCGGCGGTCTCCACCAGCACCGTCACCACATCGTTCTCGACCTCGACGTAGCCCCAGTTGACGGCGACATGGAACACATCGTGGCCCTGCTTGTAGGTCAGCTCGCCGATTCTCAAGGTCGTCAGCAGCGGCGTATGCCCGGGGAGGACGCCGAACTCGCCGAGGCTTCCCGGGGCCGTGACTTCGTCAACCTCCTGCGACAGGACGTGCCGGTAGGGGGTGACCAGATCCAGTTTGAGCTTTTCAGCCATTGATCAATCCTTCAAAGATATGAGGCTCGCGGGTTGCGCTCAACCTGAACCTCAACCTTGCTCCTGATGTTAGGCGGCCAGCTGCTTGGCCTTCTCCAGAGCTTCCTCGATGGTGCCGACCATGTAGAAGGCCTGCTCGGGGATGTCGTCGTACTGGCCGTCGACGATGCCGCGGAAGCCCTTGATGGTGTCCTTGAGTTCCACGTACTTGCCCGGGGTGCCGGTGAAGGTCTCGGCCACGTGGAACGGCTGGGAGAGGAAGCGCTGGATCTTGCGGGCACGGGCCACGACCAGCTTGTCCTCCTCGGAGAGCTCGTCCATACCGAGGATGGCGATGATGTCCTGGAGGTCCTTGTAGCGCTGCAGGACGAACTGCACGTCGCGGGCGCACTTGTAATGCTCGTCGCCGACGACCTGCGGGTCGAGGATGCGGCTGGTGGAGTCGAGCGGGTCGACGGCCGGGTAGATGCCGAGCTCAGCGATCTGGCGCGACAGAACCGTGGTGGCGTCGAGATGGGCGAAGGCCGTGGCCGGCGCCGGGTCGGTCAGGTCGTCGGCCGGAACGTAGATGGCCTGGACCGAGGTGATCGAGCCCTTGTTGGTGGTGGTGATGCGCTCCTGCAGCTCACCCATCTCGGTGGCCAGGGTCGGCTGGTAACCGACCGCGGAGGGGATGCGGCCGAGCAGCGCCGAGACCTCGGAACCGGCCTGGGTGAAGCGGAAGATGTTGTCGACGAAGAGGAGCACGTCCTGGCCTTCCTCGTCGCGGAAGTACTCGGCGACGGTCAGCGCCGAAAGGGCCACGCGGGCACGGGCGCCGGGCGGTTCGTTCATCTGGCCGTAGATCAGGGCGGCCTTGTCGATAACGCCGGAGTCCTTCATCTCGTGCCAGAGGTCGTTCCCCTCGCGGGTGCGCTCGCCGACCCCGGCGAAGACCGAGAAGCCGCCGTGCTGCTTGGCGATGTTGTTGATCAGTTCCATGATCAGAACGGTCTTGCCGACGCCGGCGCCACCGAACAGGCCGATCTTGCCGCCGCGGGCATAAGGGGCGAGGAGATCGACGACCTTGATGCCGGTCTCGAAGGCTTCGACCTTGGTCGACTGGTCGACGAACAGCGGCGCCGGGCGATGGATCTCCCAATCTAGCTCGGCACCGACCGGGCCCATCTCGTCGATCGGCTCACCGACCACGTTGAGGATGCGGCCGAGGGTCTTGGGGCCGACCGGCATGACGATCTGCTTGCCGGTGTCGAGCACGTCCTGGCCGCGCACCAGACCGTCGGTGGCATCCATGGCGATGGTGCGCACGGTGTTCTCGCCCAGGTGCTGGGCGACTTCGAGCACCAGGTTCCACTCCCGGTCATCAACCGCCGGATTGGTGACCTTGAGGGCGTGGTAGATTTCGGGAAGCTGGCCGGCTTCGAACTCGACGTCGACAACGGGGCCGATGACCTGGGTGATGCGTCCTTTGTTCATGATGAACCACTCCTTCATTGCGTCCGCCCGCGAGGGGGGAACGACTCGTTCTCTAGGCTGCGAAAGTTATTTGATTGATTCGGCACCGGAGATGATTTCCATCAGCTCCTTGGTGATGGCCGCCTGTCTGGCCCGGTTGTACTGCAGAGTCAGTTTGCCAATCATCTCCGAGGCGTTCTTGCTGGCGCTGTCCATGGCGCTCATGCGCGCCCCGTGCTCGGACGCCACCGACTCAAGGAAGGCCCGGAACACCTGGGTCTCGACATACTTGGGCAGGAGCTGGGCCAGAACGTCCGAGGCATTCGGCTCGTACAGGTAGTCGGCCAGATACTCGCCGACGGCGGGCTCCTCGCCAGTCTCGGCAACCACCGGCAGCAGCGGCACGATCTGCGGCTCCTGGGAGATGGCACTGCGGAAGGCGTTGTAGGCCAGATACACGGCATCGTACTGCTCGCTCTCGAACAGCGCGACCAGATCCTTGCCGATCAGGGCGGCCGGGGCGTAGCTGACCTGGCCGGTACCGAGCAGGTTCTCGTAGACCTTGAAGATGCTCATCCCCGGGCGGCGCTTGAGGTAGTCGTTCCCCTTGCGGCCGACCAGCATGAGGTCGATCTGCTCGAAGCCGTCGGGGTTGGCGCGGATGTGCCGCTCGACCGCCTTGGAGACGTTGCTGTTGAAGCCGCCGCACAGCCCGCGGTCGCTGGTGACCAGCACGATCAGCGCTTTCCCCTGGCCGCGCTGGGCCAGAAGCGGATGAGCGTCCTGATCCTCGCGCCGGGCCAGGCTGGCGAGCACCTGCTGCACCTTGTCGGCGTAGGGCCGCGCCGCCACCACTGCCTCCTGGGCACGGCGGAGCTTGGCCGCCGAGACCATTTTCATGGCCTTGGTGATCTGTCGCGTGTTCTTAACCGACGAGATACGCTTTTTAATAGCCTTTAGACTGGGCATGGTCCTCTACCTGGCGCTGACGTTTGGTTAGGCGGCGAACTGCCCTTTGAACTCGTCAAGGGCGGCCTTGATGCGGGCCTGCAGATCGTTGTCGATCGCCTTCTTGTCACGCAGTTCGGTCAGCAGGCCGGGGTGGCTGCTCTCCATGTAGGACATCATCTCGGCCTCGTAGCGGCGCGCCACGTTGACCGGATAGTCATCGACATAGCCGTTGTTGGCGGCGAAGATGACCATGACCTGCTTCTCGACCGGCAGAGGCTGGTATTGAGGCTGCTTGAGAATCTCGACCAGGCGCGCCCCGCGGGCCAGCTGGCGCTGGGTGGCGGCGTCGAGGTCGGAACCGAACTGGGCGAAGGCGGCCATCTCGCGGTACTGGGCCAGCGCCAGGCGCAGGGTGCCGGCCACCTGCTTCATCGCCTTGACCTGCGCGGAGCCACCGACGCGGGAGACCGACAGACCGACGTTGATCGCCGGGCGGACGCCCGAATAGAACAGGTCCGACTCGAGGAAGATCTGGCCGTCGGTGATCGAGATGACGTTGGTCGGGATGTAGGCGGAGACGTCGCCGGCCTGGGTCTCGATGATCGGCAGCGCGGTCAGGGAACCGGCGCCCATCTCGTCGTTCAGCTTGCAGGCGCGCTCGAGCAGGCGGCTGTGCAGGTAAAAGACGTCGCCAGGATAAGCCTCGCGCCCCGGCGGACGGCGCAGCAGCAGCGAGAGCTGGCGATAGGCGACGGCCTGCTTGGAGAGATCGTCATAGATGATCAGGGCGTGCTTGCCGTTGTCGCGGAAGAACTCGCCCATGGTGACGCCGGTGTAAGGGGCGATGAACTGCAGGGGCGCCGGCTCGGAGGCGGAGGCGGCGACGACGATGGTGTAGTCCATGGCGCCGTGCTGCTTGAGCTTGCTCACCACCTGCGCCACGGTCGAGCGCTTTTGCCCGATCGCGACGTAGATGCAGATCATGTTCTGCCCTTTTTGATTGATGATCGCGTCGGTGGCCACCGCGGTCTTGCCGGTCTGGCGGTCGCCGATGATCAGTTCGCGCTGGCCGCGACCGATGGGAACCATGGCGTCGATCGCCTTGAGGCCGGTCTGCATCGGCTCATGCACCGATTTACGGGCGACGATGCCGGGGGCCTTGATCTCGACCTTGCTGTAGGTGTCGGTCTTGATCTCACCCTGGCCGTCGATGGGGATGCCGATGCCGTTAACCACGCGGCCAATCAGCCCTTCGCCGACCGGGACCTGGACGATGCGCTCGGTGCGCTTGACCGTGTCGCCTTCCTTGATGTGCTCGGAGTCGCCGAGAATGGCGGCGCCGACGTTGTCCTCTTCGAGGTTGAGGACCATCCCCATGGTATTGCCGGGAAACTCCAGCAGTTCGCCGGCCATGGCTTTGTCGAGGCCGTGGATACGGGCGATACCGTCGCCGACCGAGATGATCGTACCGGTTTCGCTGACTTCCACTTCGCGTCCGAAGCTTTCGATCTGCTTCCTGATGATCGCGCTGATCTCTTCCGCTCTGACTTGCATATGCCCTCTCATCAACCTTTCGTTAAGGATTCTTCGATCCGTTTCAACTGGGTCCGCACGCTGCCGTCGAACAGGCGGCCACCGATCTCGGCCTGCACACCGCCGATCAGCTGCGGGTCAACATTCACACTCAGAGCCACCTTTTTGCCGGTCTGCTGCTCGAGGCTGGCGCCGATCGCCTGCTGCTGCGCGGCATCGAGTTCTACCGCCGCGGTGATGCGCGCGCGCAGCACCCCGGACAATTCGTCGGCCAGACGGCGATAGGTGTCCTCGATCTGCGGCAGGAAACTCAGCCGGTCCTTGCTCAGCACCAGGCCGAGGAACTTGCGCATCCCCTCGGAGAGGTTGAGGGCTGCGGCCAGGTCGGCCAGCATGGCGGCCTTCTTGTCCATCGCCAGGGTTGGGCTTTCGAGCAGCTGCCGCAGCAGCTCCTCCTGGCTCAGCACGGCATTGACCGTGGCCAGCTCCTCGCCGTAACGGTCGACGGCCTGTTGTTCCACCGCCAGTTCGACCAGCGCCTTGGCATACCGCCGGGTCAGGGCACTCGCGCTCAATGGAGTTCTCCCACTTTCTGCATGTACTCATCAACCAGCCGCTTTTGATCGGCGGCGGTCACGTTCTTGCTCAGCAGCTCCTCGGCCAGTTCCACGGCCAGACGGGCGGCTTCGGCACGCAGTTCGGTGCGGGCACGGGCCACGGCGCTGGCGGCCTTGCTGTCGGCCTCCTGCTCGATCTTCTCGGCCATGTCCCGGGCGCTGGCGAGAATCCGGTCGCGCTCCAGTTCGCCCTCGCGGCGGATGGCGGCGTAGATGCTGTCGATCTCGGCAGCCGCCTTGGCCAGCTTGTCCTGGTACTCGAGGGCCTTGGCCTCGGCGGCCTCGCGCGCCGCGGTGGCGTCGGCCAGAGCCTTTTCAATTTCGGCCCGGCGGTTCTGCAGGGCGCTGCGGATCGGCTTGCTGACGAAATAGCCCAACAGACCGACCATGACCGCGAAGTTGAGGCAGCGCCAGATGAAATCCTTGAGGATCACGCCGCTGTCGGCTTGACCGCCAGCGGCCAGGGCCAGGGCCGGCAGAGCAACGGCGAGCAGAAGGGCGGGAACGATCCGGTGGAGATTGTGCAGCTTCATTGTTACAGCTCCCTCCCCAGCACCTTGCCGGCCACCTGCCGGGCCAGGGCTTCGGTTTCCGCACGCAGTCCCTGGCGGGCGGCCTCGGCTTCGCCGGCGACCTGCTCCTTGAGGCTCTGCAGGCGCTGGGTGGCCTTCTCGTTGGCGGCGCTGATCAGGCGGGTTTCTTCGGCCAGGGCGGCCTGACGCAGGGCGAGACGCTCCTGGCTGCCGCGCAGGCGGGCTTCCTGCAACTTGGCCTCGTACTCGGCAACCTGCGCCTTGATCTCTTCATCAAGGGAGCGGGCTCTGCCCAGATCACCATCGATGGTCGCCTTGCGCGCGGCCAGAGCGGCCCGTAACGGCTTGAACAGCAGCGTGTTCATGACGAACAGCAGGATGATGAAATTGCCAAACTGCAGGAACAGTGTCCAGTCGAGCTTGATCACCGTCTTACCTCATTCAAAGATGAGCACCGGCAAGGTGCTTCGGGGTACTTGGATGCGGGATCCACACAAGCGCAGAAACTTCCGGGCGGGCCCGACACCGGGCCTAAAGCAGAGGACGATTAGCACAGCCCTTCCCCAATTGTCAAGGCTGTTGCCAAACTTATTTTCGCCGGCAGCGGCCGGCGGCGGCACTGAGATTAAGCGGAGGCGGCGCCGCCGCCGCGTTTCATGGTCACGGTGCCGTTGAACAGCACCCCGTCCTCGATCGCCAGGGCCGGACTTTCGATCGTCCCTTCCACCTCGGCCGGGGCCCGCAGTTCGACGCGCGTGACCGCCTTGATGTTCCCTTTGAAGCGTCCACTCAGGATCAGGGTGCCGACCGTCACTTCCGCCTGAATTTCAGCGGTCTCGCCGACAATCAGGGTGTCGTTGGAGGCGATTTCGCCGCGAAACGACCCGTCCAGGCGGACGATTTCGTTGAAAACCATGCGCCCTTCGAACTGGCTCCCCGGGCCGAGGAACGCCTTGATGTCACTCTTTTCCAGTAGAGACTCGCGACGGCTCATAACATCCTTGTCTTTCCGTTTGAACATGTGGGTCTCTTCCTCCCGGGCGCAGCTGTTTTCAGCGCTGCGCGGCAAACCATTCCAGCAGGCGTTCCAGTTCCTCGGCCGAGTAGTAGGCGATTTCAATCCGCCCGCCCTTGCCGCCGCGGGGCTGCGGCACAATCCTGACCTGCGTGCCCAGCTTCCGCTGCAGGCGCACGGCCAGGTCGGTGAGTTCCGGATCGGCCACCTTGCGGCGCGGAGCGACCTGCGGCGCGGTCTTGAAGCGCTTGACCAGCTCCTCGGTCTGCCGCACCGACAGCTGGCGCTTGACGATCTGGTCACGCGCCTCCTGCAGGCGTGCGGCACTTTCCAGGCCGAGCAGGGCACGGGCATGCCCCATGGACAGCCGGCCCAGCGTGACGTCCTCCTGGACGCTGCGCGGCAGGCGCAGCAGGCGCAGGGCATTGGCGACCGTCGAACGGTCCTTGCCGACCCGCCTGGCCACCTCGTCCTGGGAGAGATCGAAGCTGCTCATCAGGTGCCGATAGGCCTCCGCCTCTTCGATCGGGTTGAGATCCTCGCGCTGGATGTTTTCGATCAGCGCCATCTCCAGGGCCCAGTCCTCGGAGACATCCTGGATGACCACCGGCACATCCTTGAGCCCGGCCTTCTGGGCCGCCCGCCAGCGGCGCTCCCCGGCGATGATCTGGTAGTGGTCGCCGGCCTGGCGCACCACCAGCGGCTGGATCACCCCCTTCTCGCGGATCGAGGCGACCAGTTCCGCCATCTTGGCGTCGTCGAAACTCTTGCGCGGCTGCTTGCTGTGGGGGCGCAACTCCTCGACCGGACAGAGGAAATACTTGTGGCGCCCTTCCATGGTCGCCGAGGTGATCAGGGCGCCGATCCCCTTGCCGAGGGCAGGTCGCTTGCTCATGACAACGGTTCCTTGCGAATGATTTCCCGGGCCAGATCGAGATAGGCGGCGGCACCGCGCGAGGCGATGTCGTAAAGCAGCGCCGGCAGCCCGTGGCTGGGGGCTTCGGAGAGACGCACGTTGCGCGGGATCATGGTCTCGAAGACCTCCCCGTCGAAATGCTTGCGCATCTCCTCGACCACCTGGCGGGAGAGATTGTTGCGGGCGTCGAACATGGTCAGCAGGATGCCGGCCAGAAGCAGCTTCGGGTTGAGCTCGCGCTGGATCAGGCGCACGGTGTTGAGCAGCTGGGTGAGCCCCTCCATGGCGTAGTACTCGCACTGCAGGGGGATGAGGACCCGGTCGGCCGCGGTCAGCGCATTGATGGTTAACAGCCCCAGCGACGGCGGGCAGTCGATGAGGATGTAGTCATACTCGGCCGCGATCTCTTTCAGCGCCGACTTGAGCTTCCCCTCGCGGGCCAGGGCACTGATCAGCTCGACCTCGGCCCCGATCAGGTCGGGGTTGGCCGGCAGGAGCGAGAGATGGCTCAACGGCGTGGCCTGGCAAACACTCCGTGCCGGTGCCGTGCCAAGCAGCACCTGGTAGACGGTCTGCTCCAGGGCGTTGGGATCGATCCCCAACCCGCTGGAACTGTTGGCCTGGGGATCAAGATCGATCAGCAGGGTGCGCCGCTCCGCCGCCGCCAGGGAGGCGGAGAGGTTGACGGCGGTGGTGGTCTTGCCGACCCCCCCCTTCTGATTGGCGATGGCAATGATCTGGGCCATGAAGCGTTCTTCTCCTCCCCTGGACAAGGGTTGGAAAAATTAGCATAAAGGCCGCGAACTGAAAAGGAAAAAGCCGTCTTACCAGATATGGGGGGCAAGCGCTGGAGCCCCCCCCAGATGTTGGGGGAAAAACCCTGTAAAATCGGGGTGCGGCGGGGGTGGCTTCCAAATTTGCCCGAGAAACGGTTTTTGCGGCGAAGGCAAGGGGTGGGTATGGGTCAGGTGGTGCGCTTGAAAACCAGCAGGAGCCGTTCCGCCCCGGAGAGCGGCAGGCTCAGCCGCCGACAGTCGCTGCAGGCAAAGCCCAGGGCGGCAAGCTCCGTCTCGGCGGCGGCGAGCTCCGCCACCCCTTCCGTCCCCTTCATGGCGATCAGTCGTCCGCCGGCCGCGAGACAGGGCGCCGCCAGCCGGGCCAGCAGCGGCAGCGAGCCGAGGGCGCGGGCGGTCACGACATCGAAACCGCCGCAGCCCTGCGGGTGCGCCGCCAGCGCCTCGGCCCGGCCGTGAATCGCGGTGAAGCCGCTCAGCTGCAGGCTCCGGGCCACATGGCGCTGAAAAGCGATCTTCTTGCCGACGGCGTCCACGGCAACGATCGCAAGCTCCGGCCGGACGATTTTCAGCGGCAGCGCCGGGAAGCCGGCCCCGGAGCCGAGGTCGAGCAGGCGCTTCGCATCGTCGAGCAGCGGCAGCAGGGTCAGGGAATCGGCCAGATGCTTCTCGCTGACCTCGTCCGGGTCGGTGATGGCGGTCAGGTTGTGCGTCCGGTTCCAGCGCAGCAGCTCGGCGGCCAGCCAGTCCAGCTGGGCGAGGGCGGGCGCCGGCACGGCGATCTGCAAGGCAGCCAGCTGCTCGGCCAGGGACATGCGGGTCATGGCGCTACTTGCGCAGCAGGACGGCGAGGATGGCGATGGCGGCCGGGGTCACGCCGGGGATGCGGCTGGCCTGGCCAAGGGTGAGCGGCCGGACCCGCAGCAGCTTCTCCCGCACCTCACTGGAGAGGCCGGCCACGGCGGCATAGTCGAAATCCGCCGGGATGCCCTGCGTTTCCATGCGCCGGGTGCGCTCGACCTGATCCTGCTGGCGGCGGATGTAGCCCTCGTACTTGACGGCGGTCTCCAGCTCGTTGCGCACGTCGGGGGGGAGCGCCGCCAGCTGCTCATCGAGAAAGAGCAGGGCATCGAGATCGATCTCCGGCCGGCGCAGCAGCTCCTCAAGCGAAGCGCCGTTCTGCAGCCCGGTCAGCCCGAGACGGGCGATGACCTCACGCGCCCCCGGCGCCACGCGCACGTCGCGCAGACGCGCCGCCCCCTGCTCCAGCGCCGCCAGCTTGGCAGCATAGCGCTCCCAGCGCTCCGCCGGCAGCAGGCCGGCACGGTAGCCAAGGGCGCTCAAGCGCTGGTCGGCGTTGTCCTCGCGCAGGAGCAGGCGATACTCGGCGCGCGAGGTGAACATGCGGTACGGCTCCTTGGCCCCGAGATTGACCAGGTCATCGACCAGGACGCCGAGGTAGCCCTGGTCACGGCCGATGATCAGCGGTTCCCGCCCGGTGACCTGCAAGGCGGCGTTGATGCCGGCCAGCAACCCCTGGGCGCCGGCCTCCTCGTAGCCCGAGGTGCCGTTGATCTGGCCGGCATGATACAGACCACGCAGCGCCTTGGTTTCCAGCGTCGGCCGGAGCTGGATCGGATCGACGTAATCGTACTCGATGGCGTAACCGGGACGCATGATCTCGACCGCCTCCAGCCCCGGCATGCTGCGCAGAAACGCCAACTGCACGTCGAGCGGCAAGGAGGTGGAGACGCCGTTGGGGTAGATCTCGCCGCTGCGGTAGCCTTCCGGCTCGAGGAAAATCTGGTGCTGCTCCTTCTCCGGAAAACGCACCACCTTGTCCTCGATCGACGGGCAGTAGCGCGGCCCGATCCCCTCGATCACCCCGGAATAGAGCGGCGAGCGGTCGAGGCCGGAGCGGATGATCTCGTGGGTGCGGGCGTTGCTGTAGGTAATGTGACAGGGGAGCTGCGGTCGTTCGATGCGCGCGGTGTCGGCGGAAAACGGCCACGGCGCCGGGTCACCGTGCTGGGCTTCGAGCCGGGAGAAGTCGATGGAGCTTTTTGCCAGCCGGGCCGGCGTGCCGGTCTTCAGGCGGCCGACGCTGAAGCCCAGGGCGCGCAGATGATCGGACAGCCCCTCCGACGGCGGCTCCCCGGCCCGGCCGCCGGCATAATTCACCAGGCCGACATGGATCAGCCCGCGCATGAAGGTGCCGGTGGTCAGGACCACCGCCGACGCGTGGAAACGCAGCCCTTCGCGGGTTTCCACCCCGGCGACGGCAGCGCCCTGCTCCAGCAGGCGCACGACCTGCCCCTGCTTGAGGTCAAGACCGCGCTGGGCTTCCAGCACCTGCTTCATGCGCAGCCGGTAGAGATCGCGATCGGCCTGGGCCCGCGAGGCCCGCACCGCCGGCCCCTTCTTGGTGTTGAGCACGCGGAACTGGATGCCGGTGGCATCGATGTTGCGTGCCATCTCGCCGCCGAGGGCGTCGATCTCCCGCACCAGGTGCCCCTTGGCCAGGCCGCCGATCGCCGGGTTGCAGGACATCTGTCCGCACATGTCGAGATGCAGGGTCAGCAACAGCGTGCGACACCCCATGCGCGCCGCCGCGAGCGCCGCCTCGCAGCCGGCATGGCCGGCCCCGACCACAATCACCTGGTAGTGGGTGTCATTTCGATTCATGGCCTGTCCATCGCTCCCGATGTTTCACGTGAAACATTTTCAATTCTGTACCCGCACATGATACTCGAGCACCAGGTCGCTGCAAAGCGTCGCGAGGAAGGCTGGCTGCAAGGCGCACGGAGCGCAGGACCCGAGACCTACCTGGAGAGATAGGCGAGGGGGCGAGCACCGCGCAACGCCGCAGATGGCCTCCGCAGCAGCTTTGCAACGACCCGTTACTTGCCGATGCAGAATTTGCCGAAGATCTCATTGAGGATATCATCGGCGGTGGTCTCCCCGGTAATCTGGCCCAGGGCGGCCAGCGCCTCGCGCAATTCCATGGCCTGACACTCCAGCGGCTCCCCGGCACTGGGGGCGGCCAGAAACCGTTCGACGGCCGTGGTGGCCAGCACCAGGGCCTCGCGGTGGCGGCGCTCGGTCAGCACCACCCCCTCCTCCAGCGCCCCGCCGGCATCGCCGGTGAAGAAGTCTATCACCTGCTGCTGCAAGGCCTCGAGCCCGCTGCCCCCCTTGGCCGATACCGTCACCTGCCGGGTAAATCCGCGCAACGCCTCGTCCGTGGCGGCGCCAGGCAGGTCCCCCTTGTTGCGGACCAGCACGGTGCGCTCCAGGGGCGCCAGAGCCAGGGCCAGGCGATCCTCGGCGCGCAGCGGCTGCGACTGATCGATGACCAGCAGCACCAGATCCGCGGCGGCGGCCTTGCTACGGGCCCGGCGCACCCCCTCCTGCTCGATCGGGTCGGAGGTATCGCGCACCCCGGCGGTATCGACCAGACGCAGCGGGATTCCGCCCAGCACCAGCTGCTCTTCGAGCGTGTCGCGGGTGGTGCCGGGAATTTCGGTGACGATGGCGCGGGCCTCGCCGAGCAGGGCGTTGAGCAGGGAACTCTTGCCGACGTTGGGGCGCCCCAGGATCAGCACACTGACCCCCTCGCGCAGGGCCCGTCCGGCATCGAAGGTGGCCAGCAGGGCGGCCATCTCGTCGCGAAGTGTCTGTGCACGCCGCACGACGGCGTCCTGATCCAGGGCTCCCAGCTCATCATCCGGGAAATCGATGTGTGCCTCCAGCAGGGTCAGCAGTTCGCGGCATTCGGCGCTGAAGTGCCGCAGGCGCGCCGAAAGGCGACCGTCCAGCTGGGCCAGGGCGGCGCGGGCCGCCTGCTCCGAGCGGGCGCCGATCAGGGCTGCGACCGCCTCGGCCTGGGCCAGGTCGAGACGCCCGTTGAGGAACGCCCGCTGGGTGAACTCGCCGGGACGGGCCAGGCGCGCCCCGGTCGCGAGGAACAGGTCGAGCACGCTGCGCAAAAGCCGGCTGCCGCCATGGCAATGCACTTCGGCCACGTCCTCGCCGGTGTAGGAATGCGGCGCACGCATGAGAACCGCCAGCACGTCGTCCAGCGCGCTGCCGTCCGGACGGCACAGGCGCCCGTGATAGAGATGGTGGGAGGTCATGGCCGGCACTGCGACCCGGCCGCGGAACACCGCGGCCAGCAGCGACCCCGCGGCGGGGCCGGACAGGCGGAGGATACCGATCCCCCCCTCGCCCGGCGGGGTCGCCGGAGCGACGATGGTGTCGGCGGCGGCGGGGGCGAAGCGGTTCACGATCGGCTCAGGTCAGGCGCTTGTTGATGTAGTACTGCTGGGCGATGGTCAGCAGGTTGTTGACCAGCCAGTAGATCACCAGCCCCGAGGGGAAGTTGAGGAAGAGGAAGGTGAAGATCACCGGCATGAACAGGAAAATCTTGGCCTGCATCGGGTCCATGCTCGTCGGCGTCATCTTCTGCTGGACGAACATGCTCGCCCCCATCAGCAGCGGGGTGATGTAATAGGGATCCTTGTCGGACAGGTCGGTAAGCCAGAGCATGAACGGCGCGTGGCGCAAGGCGATCGCCTCCAGCAGCACCTTGTAGAGCGCGAAAAACACCGGGATCTGCACCAGCATCGGCAGGCAGCCGCCCAGGGGGTTGACGCTGTGCTTTTTGTACAGCTCCATGAGCTCGCGGTTGAGGCGCTCCTTGTCGTTCTTGAACTTGTCGCGCAGCTTCTGCATCTCCGGCTGCAGCTTCTGCATGGCCTTCATCGAGGCGTAGCTCTTGTGCGTGAGCGGCCAGAAAAGGAGCTTGAGAATCACCGTGAGCAGGATGATCGACCAGCCGTAGTTGTTCAGAAAGCCGTTGAAGAAGGTCAGCACCAGAAAGAGCGGCTGTGCCAGCAGGTCGAACCAGCCGAAGTTGATGGCCAGATCGAGACCGTGGCCGGCCGCCTTGAGCAGATCGGGATCCTTGGGACCGAAGAAGAGCAGGTAGTCGAACTGGCGGCGCTCCCCCCCCTGCAGGGTGATCAGCGGTGTCTGCAGGGTGCTGCGAAGTTCGCCGGCCTGGTGCATGACCGAGGTTTTCTCACCGGCATCCCCCTGCGGCACGGCGGCCATGATGAAGTACTTGCTCTGCAGGGAAGTCCAGGTCGCCTCCCGTCCATAACTCTTGGCGCCCTTGTCCAGATCGTCGACATCGACCTGCTCGAGCTCGTTGTTGACGAGCAGGGCCGGGCCGACAAAAGAATAGCTGTCGACCTTGGATTTATCCCAGGCCTTGGTGAGGGTCAGGTCGAGGGTGCCGCTCAGCGGCGCACCGACGGCGTTACGCACAGCGATGGTCGTGGCAATCACGTAGCTGTCGGCGCGGAAGCTGTAGCGCTTGAGGATCTCCACGCCGCTGGCAGTGACATGGCGGAAGGTCAGGGTGTCCTGGCCGCCGGCGGCGACCTTGACCTGGCTGCGCCCGTCTTCGAGCTGATAGGCGGCATCGGCCGCCAGCGCCAGGCCGCCGGTCGCCGTAGTCTGCAGCGAGGCGTGGCGTGTGCCGCTGAAGGGCACGAGTTCGACGCGCGGCGCAGCGGCATCTGCGGACTGACGGTAGTTTTTCAGTTCGAAGGCGACCAGCCGCGCCCCGGTGCTGCTGAACACCGCGCGATAGAGCTCGGTTTCAACCTCAATGTCGCGGGCCGGACCGGTTACCGGAGCAGGCTGTGGCACAGAAGCCGGAGGAGTAACGGCCGGCGCAGCGACCGGAGCCGGCGTCGCGGCAACGGTCGCCGCCGGAGTCCCGGCAACCGGAGCCGGGGGTTTGGAGGGGAAGAGCAGACTGAAGCCGAACCAGACCGCCGTCATCAGCACCAGGGCCAGGATCAGATTACGGGTTTCGTGGTTATTTTGATCGTTCATGCGGTGATGTTCTCCACTGGGTCGTTACCGGCCCCGTTACTTGACCGGATCGAATCCCCCCGGATGCCAGGGGTGGCAGCGCGCCAGGCGCTTGACGCCCAGCCATAGACCTCGCCCCAGACCGTAATGCACGATCGCATCCCGGGTGTAGGCGGAACAGGAAGGATAAAACCGGCAGGTTGGCGGCTTGAGGGGAGAGAGGATCCGCCGGTAGAAGGCGATGGCCGCAAGGACTATCCGTTCAAGCATCGACATACAGCCGGAGGCGTCGCAAGGCCTCCTGCAGCTCCTGATCGAAAGCGGCATGGGTCAGGTGAGCCGCCCCCGGCTTGGCTATCACGCTGATGTCGGCAATCCCGGTCAGACGCGCCTTGTGGCTGCGGAAATATTCGCGCAACCAGCGCTTGAGGCGATTCCGGCAGACGGCATTGCCAACCTTGCGGCTGACGGTGGTGCCCAGCCGCGAGCCGGCCGGGTGCGGCACGGGCGGTTTGGCGGCGATGATCGTCAGGTTCCTGGTGTGACAGCGTTCACCATCGCGCCAGAGGCGGGAATATTCCCGTGAACTCTTCAGTCTGGCCGCTGCCGGAAAGCTCTGGCCTCCGCGAGCCGGCAAATAGACGAACCCTACTTGGTCGGGATGGTCACAACCAGGCGCTTGCGCCCTTTGGCCCGGCGGCGGCGCAGGACGTTGATCCCGTCCTTGGTGCGCATGCGGGCACGGAAGCCGTGGGTGCGCTTGCGGCGGATTTTGCTCGGCTGATAAGTTCTCTTGCTCATGGTATCGAATCACTCCTGCGGATCGAGTCGGTTTTTTGGCAAAGGGCATTGTTAAGCATAGAACCGGATTCAAGTCAAGCAAGAAGAAATTACATGATTTTTCACCGGTTACCGAAGCGATGCTTTTCCCTTGCAATCCTGGCGCTCTTTTTGTTAGTTTACGCACATTGCGTCGAATCTGGCTTGAATGTTTAACTGCTTGTAATTTCAATATTATTATTGTTATCCACAGGTGTTGGTAAAATTGTGGATAAATTTTCTCGCCCTGTCGTCTTCCCGAATTGGGACACATTATGAGTAAACTTTGGCAGGATGCCCTCGCCCAACTCGAGGCCAGCCTGAATCCGCAACATTTTTCGACCTGGATCAAGCCGCTGCATCTGGTGAAGATCGAGCGGGATCTGGTGATTCTGGAAGTACCCAATCGCTTTGTGCTCGACTGGGTCAGGGACAACTATGCCAAGGTGATCCAGCAGGTGCTGGCGGATCTGTCCGCCGTTTCCTATCGTCTGCAGATCAACGTCGCCGGTCAGGACAAGGATACTCCGCAGGCCGGGGCGAGACGCCGGGAAGTGAAGGAATCGCGCCCCGTCCAGGCCGAGGTCATCCCGCAAAGCGATGCGGCGAACGAAATCAATCTCAACCGCAAATACACCTTCGACGAGTTCGTCGCCGGATCGTCCAACCAGTTTGCCTTCGCTGCCGCCATGGCCGTTGCCAACAACCCGGCGACCACCTACAACCCGCTCTTCATCTACGGCGGAGTCGGACTGGGCAAAACCCATCTGATTAACGCCATCGGCAACGCGCTCCTTAAGAAGTCGCCGACCATGCGGGTGTGTTACTACACTTCCGAGAAATTTACCAACGAATTGATCAACTCCCTGCGCTACCAGAGGATGGATGAATTTCACAAGAAGTTCCGTTCCATGGATGTGCTGCTGATCGACGATATCCAGTTTATCGCCGGCAAAGAGCGCACCCAGGAGGAATTTTTCCATACCTTCAACACGCTGTACGAATCGCACAAGCAGATCGTCGTCACCTCCGACAAGTTCCCCAAGGAGATTCCGGGGCTCGAGGAGCGCCTGCGCTCACGCTTCGAATGGGGATTGATCGCCGACATTCAGCCTCCCGATGTGGAGACCAAACAGGCGATCCTCAACATGAAGGCCGAACAGAATCGCATCGAGCTGCCCAAGGAAGTCTCCCTGTTTCTTGCCAATGCCACCTGCAGCAACGTGCGTGAACTGGAGGGTCTGCTGATTCGCCTGGGCGCCTACTCGAGCCTGACATCTACGCCGATTACGCTGGAAATGGCCCGCCAGACCCTGAAGGACATTCTGGTCGAGCGCAACAGGGAAGTCACCATCGAAGAGATCATCAAGCGCGTGGCACAGCATTACAACATCAAGGTGACTGACCTGAAATCGCCAAAGCGCCTGAAAGCAGTGGTGCTGCCGCGGCAGATCGCCATGTTCCTCTCCCGGCAGCTGACGTCCTCGTCCTACCCGGAAATCGGTGAACGCTTCGGGGGGAAGGATCATTCGACCATCATTCACGCCATTCGCAAGATCGAAAAACTGCTGGAGGAAAATTTCCAGATTCGACAAACCGTGGAGATGCTGAAAAACGCTCTGACTTCGTAACCGGGCCGACTGTGGATGATGATCCGCACAACCCTGTTCAAAAAAATGTGCACAGAGGCACTCCGCCAGGAAAAGTCCGTTTATCCCCGTTCCATCCACATCCGGAGCGGGCGTGCCGTCCACACGGCAACTTGGCGCAATTCAAGGTAAAAGTGAGTTTTTCCACGAATTCACAGCGCTTATTGATGATGACTAGAAAAGCTTTTAAATAAATAAAAGTCTTATTTGTGCTTGTGGAATGACATCCAGCCGACAGGAGCAGGCCATGAACTTCACGATCGAAAAAGAAGTCTTTCTACGGGGTCTCGGACGGACCCAGGGGATTGTCGAAAAACGCAACACCATTCCGGTCCTGGCCAATGTGCTGCTCGAAGGGATTGATGGCGAACTGCATGTGACCGCGACCGATCTGGAAGTCGGCATGCGCTCCAGCTACCCGGCCAATATCGTCAAACCCGGAAAAATCACCGTTTCCGCCAAAAAACTCTATGAAATCATCAAGGAGCTGCCGGAGCGGGGGGAAATCGTCTTTACCGCCAAGGAGAACTGCTGGATCGAGGTGAAGTGCGGCAAGGCCCAGTTCAACATCGTCGGTCTGTCGGCAGACGAATTTCCCAATTTCCCTCCGGCGGACAAGTCCAGCGGCGTCGTTCTGTCCAGTTCGCTGTGCAAGGAGATTATCGAAAAAACCTCCTTCGCCATGTCGCAGGACGAAAGCAAATACAATCTGAACGGTATTTTTCTCAAGGCCACCGAACAGGAAGGTCAAGCCGTTCTGCGCCTGGTGGCCACCGATGGCCATCGCCTGTCGCTGATCGACAAAGTCATCGATGGTGCGCTCCCTGCAGAGCTCAAACGCGGCGTGATCCTGCCACGCAAGGGGGTGACGGAGCTGCGCAGGCTGGCCGAAGAAGGGGAGGGTGATCTGACCTTGACCTTCCACGACAACAACGCCGTGGTGCACAAGGAGCAGAGTGTCGTGGTGATGCGCCTGGTGGACGGCGATTTTCCCGATTACGAGAGGGTTATCCCGAAGAGCAATACCCAGGAAGCCCTGCTAGCGGTCGACCCGTTCCTGCATGCCCTGCGGCGCATGCTGATCCTTTCCAGCGAGAAGTCGCGGGGGGTGAAGATGGCCCTCAAACCCGGCCAACTGGAAGTCTCCTCGTCGAATCCGGAGTTGGGCGATGCCCGCGAGGAGCTCGATATCGATTATCAGGGTCCGGAGATAGCCATCGGCTTCAATGCCCGTTATCTTCTTGACATCCTGCAGGTTCAGGATGAAAACCGCATCCGGGTGCTGTTTAAGGATCAGCTCTCCCCGGGGCTGCTGCAGCCCGAGAACGACCAGAGCTTCATCGCCGTCGTCATGCCGATGCGACTCTGATGAGACCGGCAGGACGAGCTTCTGAGCAAACAGGCACGTGTTTCTGGAGCAGATAACCGCCCGGCGGTTTCGCAATCTTGCAGACGTCAGCCTGTGCTGGGGCGAAGGTTTCAACGTGGTCTGGGGGCGCAACGCCCAGGGGAAAACCAATCTTCTGGAAGCGGTCTACCTGCTCGGCCATCTCAAGAGCTTTCGCGGCGCCCGCGCGGCGGAACTGATGCAGGAGGGGGCCGAAGCCTGCCGCATCGGCGGGCGGGTCATCAGCGGCGGGGTTCAGCACCAGCTGGAGCTGACCATCGAGGAGCGCGGCCTCACGCCGCGGCTCGACGGCAAGGGGGTTAACCGCCTCAGCCAGTTTCTCGGCACCGTCCGACCGGTGCTGTTTACCGCCGACGAACTGGGGCTGCTCAAAGGGTCTCCGGCCGGGCGCCGGGCGCTGCTCGACCGGGCGGTGCTGCAGGCCGATCCGACCTACCTCGATCGGGTCCAGGCCTTCCAGAAGGTTCTGCGGCAGCGCAACCAGCTGCTCAAGGAGCGGGCGCCGGCCGCGCAGCTGGCCCCTTGGGATGAAGCCCTGATCGAGCACGGTGCCCGGCTGCGGTTCGACCGCGGCCAATACCTGACCCGGCTGCGGCCGCTCCTGAGACAGGTGGGCGCCGAGATTGCCGATGGCGAGGAGATCGATCTGCTCTATCGCCAGGTGGGAGAGGAGTTGGCCAACTGCCGGGCGCAACTCGGGCACGATGTCGAGCGCTTGCATGGCCGCGAGCGGCTGCTTGGCCAGACGCTGGCCGGACCGCACCGTGATGACCCGGAACCGCTGGTCGGAGGGAAGCCGCTCAAGCTGTTCGGCTCCCAGGGCCAGATGCGTTCATTTTTGCTGGCCTTCAAGGCCGCGCAACTGCTCGATCTGGAACGCCTGCTCGGCGAGCCGCCGCTGCTGCTGCTGGATGACCTGGCCAGTGAGCTGGATGCCGACCGCCAAGCCAGTTTCTTTGCTTTTCTGCGCCGCCGGCGCGGACAGGTCTTGATCACCACGACTCACCCGGCAACGCTGGGGCCGGCCGTCTGCCCCCAGGCGCGCTATTTTCGGGTGGAGCGGGGGAACATCGAAGAAAAACAGGACATTTGAGGAATTTATGAGCTCTCAGGACAACAACCAGTACGGCGCCGATAGCATCAAGGTTCTCGAAGGGCTGACCGCGGTGCGCAAGCGCCCGGCCATGTACATCGGCTCCACCTCCAGCGCGGGGCTGCATCATCTGGTCTACGAGATCGTCGACAATTCGATCGACGAGGCCCTGGCCGGACACTGCGACGAGGTCAACGTCGCCATTCATCTCGACGGCTCGGTGACGGTCACCGACAACGGCCGCGGCATCCCCACCGACATGCATCCGACCGAGGGGAAGCCGGCCGCGGAGGTCGCCCTGACCGTGCTGCACGCCGGCGGCAAGTTCGACAACCAGTCCTACAAGGTTTCGGGCGGCCTGCACGGCGTCGGCGTGTCGGTGGTCAACGCCCTCTCCAAGCGGCTGGAACTGGAGATCTGCCGCGACGGCAAGGTCTGGCGGCAGAGCTACGCCTGTGGCGACCCGCTCACCGCCCTGGAGGTGGTCGGTAGCACCAAGAAGCGCGGCACCAAGATCACCTTCCACCCCGACGACAGCATCTTCGAGACCGTCGAGTTCTCCTTCGACGTGCTCTCCCAGCGCCTGCGCGAGCTGGCGTTCCTGAACGCCGGGGTGAAGATCACCATCGCCGATGAGCGCGAGGACGGCAAGCATCACGAATTCTGCTACGAGGGGGGGATCGTCACCTTCGTCGACTATCTCAACCGCAACCGCAGCTCCCTGCACCCCAAGCCGATCTACGTGCGCGGCGAGAAGCAGGGGATCGATATGGAGATCGCTCTGCAGTACAACGACTCCTACGATGAGAAAGTCTTCTCCTTCGCCAACAACATCAACACCCACGAGGGGGGGACGCACCTGGTCGGTTTCCGCGCCGCGCTGACCCGCACCATGAACAACTACGCCGCCGCCAACAACCTGCTCAAGAACGAAAAGGTGCAGCTGGCCGGCGAGGATCTGCGCGAGGGGCTGACCGCGGTGATCTCGGTGAAGATTCCCCAGCCGCAGTTCGAGGGGCAGACCAAGACCAAGCTCGGCAACTCCGAGGTCAAGGGGTTCGTCGAATCGCTGATGAACGAGAAGCTGGCGACCTTCCTCGAGGAGAATCCCAAGATCGCCAAGGACATCATCGGCAAGTCGATCGAAGCGGCCCGCGCCCGCGAGGCGGCGCGCAAGGCCCGGGAGCTGACCCGCCGCAAGGGGGCGCTGGATATTTCCAACCTCCCCGGGAAACTGGCCGACTGCCAGGAGAAGGATCCGGCGCTGTGCGAGCTGTACCTGGTCGAGGGCGACTCGGCCGGCGGCTCGGCCAAGCAGGGGCGCGACCGCAAGTTCCAGGCGATCCTCCCCTTGAAGGGGAAGATTCTCAACGTCGAGAAGGCGCGCTTCGACAAGATGCTCTCCTCCCAGGAGATCGGCACGCTGATCACCGCCCTGGGCACCGGCATCGGCAAGGACGACTTCGACCTTGGCAAGCTGCGCTACCACCGCATCATCGTCATGACCGACGCCGACGTCGACGGCTCGCACATCCTCACCCTGCTGCTGACCTTCTTCTTCCGGCAGATGCCGCAGCTGGTCGAGCGCGGCCATCTCTACATCGCCCAGCCGCCGCTGTACAAGGTCAAGCGCGGCAAGAAGGAGCTGTACCTGCGCAACGAGGCGGCGCTGCAGAACTACCTGCTCGAAGAGGGGAGCGAGGAAACCACGCTCTTTCTCGAGAACGGGTCGCGCTCCTACACCGGCCGGCAGATCATCCCGATCCTCAAGCAGCTGGTGGAGTTCCGCACCCTGCTCGACAAAATGGTGCGCAAGGGGATCAGCGAGGAAATTCTGCGCCTGTTGCTGCGCCTCGGCGTGAAGCCGGGGCTGGTCGACCTGAACGGGCTGCTCCCTTATCTGCAGCACCTGGGCCGCGCCTACCCCGGCGCCGAACACAACGTGCTCGACGACGGCCGCATCATCCTGCACCTGGGGAACGTGCGCACCGCTCTCGACCAGCATACCCACGCGGCCCTGGCCAGCCACGAGTACGGCCTGCTGCACGAAAGCCACCGCAAGGTCCGCGACCTCTTCGGTACGGGGCGGGCCATCGTCTCCAGTGAGGGGAAGGAACTCTTTGCCACCACCCGCGGCGTCGACCTGCTGGCCTTCTTCATGGAGAGCGCCAAGAAGGGGCTCTCCATCCAGCGCTACAAGGGGCTGGGGGAGATGAACCCGGAGCAGCTGTGGGAGACCACCATGGAGCCGACCAACCGCACCCTGCTGCAGGTGAAGATCGAAGACGCCGTAGAGGCCGACAGCGTCTTCACCATCCTCATGGGCGACCAGGTGGAGCCGCGCCGCGAATTCATCGAAACCAACGCCCTGAACGTGGCGAATCTGGACATCTAACGAACAAAGTTGAGGTCAAGGTTGAGGTTCAGGGATTAAATCCCGCACCTCGAGTCCCCAGCCCAGGTTTTTGAAGAGGAACTTCATGCTCGACACCACCATCAACAAGACCGCCGTCAACATCGAAGACGAGATGAAGCGCTCGTACATGGATTACGCCATGAGCGTGATCATCGGCCGGGCTCTCCCCGACGTGCGCGACGGGCTCAAGCCGGTGCACCGGCGCTGCCTGTTCGCCATGCACGAGATGAGCAACGACTGGAACAAGCCGTACAAGAAGTCGGCCCGCGTGGTCGGCGACGTCATCGGCAAGTACCATCCTCACGGCGACTCGGCGGCCTACGACACCATCGTGCGCATGGCCCAGGACTTCTCCCTGCGCTACCCCCTGGTCGACGGCCAGGGGAACTTCGGCTCGGTCGACGGCGATGCCCCGGCGGCGATGCGCTACACCGAGATCCGCATGGAGCAGCTCGCCCACCAGCTCCTCGACGACCTCGACAAGGAAACCGTGGAGATGGGGCCGAACTACGACGGCTCCCTGCAGGAGCCGCTGGTCCTGCCGGCCAAATTCCCGAACCTGTTGGTCAACGGCTCGTCGGGGATCGCCGTCGGCATGGCCACCAACATCCCGCCGCACAACCTCGGCGAGGTCATCGACGGCATCATCGCCGTGATTGAAAACCCCAACCTGACCTTCGCCGAGCTGCTGGCCCTGATCCCGGGTCCGGACTTCCCCACCGGCGGCTTCATCTACGGCCGCGAGGGGATTCTGCAGGGCTATCGCACCGGCCGCGGCATCGTGCAGATGCGCGCGCGGGCTTTCGTCGAAACCCAGAAGAAGAGCGAGCGCCAGTCGATCGTCGTCACCGAGATCCCCTACCAGGTCAACAAGGCCAACCTGATCACCAAGATCGCCGAGCTGGTCAGGGAGAAGAAGCTGGAAGGGATCTCCGACATCCGCGACGAATCGGACCGCGACGGCATGCGCATCGTTATCGAGCTCAAGCGCGACGAGGAGCCGCAGATCATCCTCAATCACCTCTACAAGCAGACCCAGATGCAGTGCTCCTTCGGCATCAACATGCTGGCCATCGTCGGCGGCCGGCCGAAGGTGCTGACCCTGCGCGATGCCATCGGCCATTTCATCGACCACCGCCGCGAGATCGTCACCCGCCGCACCATCTTCGAGCTGAAGAAGGCGGAAGCGCGCGCCCACATTTTGGAAGGTCTCAAGGTCGCGCTTGACTGGCTCGACGCAGTCATCGAACTGATCCGTGCCGCGCGCAACCCCGAGGAGGCCAAGGCCGGGCTGATGGCCGGGAGCTTCTCCGACCCGCAGTTCCTCAAGAAACTCGCGCTCCCCGAAGAGAAGCGCAGCTTCGCCCCGAGCGTCCAGCTGTCCGACAGGCAGGCCCAGGCCATTCTCGAGATGCGCCTGCAGCGCCTGACCGGCCTGGAGCGCGACAAGATCCTCAACGAGTACGCCGACATTTTGCGCCTGATCCAGCGCCTGAAGGAGATTCTCGCCTCAGAAAGCGAGATCCTCAACATCATCACCACCGAGCTCAAGGAGCTCAAAGAGAGGTTCGGCGACGAGCGGCGCACCGAGATCGTCGACCAGACCGGCGAGATCACCCTCGAGGACACCATCGTCGAGGAGGACATGGTGGTGACCATCTCGCACAGCGGCTACATCAAGCGTACGGCGGCCTCGCTCTATCGCTCACAGCGCCGCGGTGGCAAGGGGAAGACCGGCATGAAGACCAAGGAGGAGGATTTCGTCGAACAGCTGTTCGTCGCCTCCAGCAAGGACAACATGCTCTTCTTCACCGACACCGGGAGAGTCTACCAGCGCAAGGTCTACGAGATCCCGGAAGGGGGGCGGGCGGCGCGCGGCAAGGCGATCGTCAACCTGCTCAACCTCGCCGAGGGGGAGAAGGTGGCGGCGATCCTCTCCATCAAGGGGGATTTCGACGAGGAGCGCAACCTGCTGATGGCCACCCGCCTCGGCGTGGTCAAGAAGAGCGCCCTCAGCAACTACGCCAACATCCGCGCTAACGGCATCATCGCCATCAATCTCGACGAGGGCGACTACCTGATCGGCGTGGCCCTGACCGACGGCCGGCAGGACGTGCTGCTCGCCTCCCGCAACGGCAAGTCGATCCGCTTCCGCGAGGCCGACGCGCGCGCCCAGGGGCGCGACACGCGCGGCGTGCGCGGCATGACGCTGGAGGATGACGACGTGGTCATCGGCATGGAGGTCATCAACCCGCAGACCGCCTCGTCGACCATCTTCACCGTGACCGAGAACGGGTACGGCAAGCGCACCGAACTCGACGAATACCGGGTGCAGAGCCGCGGCGGCAAGGGGGTCATCACCATCAAGACCTCCGAACGCAACGGCTGCGTGGTGGCGATCAAGCAGGTCACCGACGAAAACGACCTGATGCTGATCACCGACCAGGGGAAAATCATCCGCAACCGCATCACCGACACCCGGGTGATCGGCCGCAATACGCAAGGGGTACGCCTGATGGTCACCGAGGAACACGAGCGGATCGTGGCCGTGGCCAAGCTGGCGGAACGCGATGACGACGATTCAACAGATCGAGAAACTGAAGAAGCAGCTCCTCTGGGAGGAGTTGAAGAGGCGGGGGAGGAAGCCTAAGCACCACCGCTGGCTGTGGTTCGCGGGGATCGCGCTGGTTGTCCTGCTCGGTGGCGGCGTCTGGTACCGGGTCAATCTCGACGAGATCCTGGAGAAACGCTTCCAGAAAGGGCTGGCGCTGCGCGATGCCGGGCAGTATGCGGCGGCCGCCGAGCTGCTCGGCGAACTGCAGGCCGACCACCCCACCTGCGCCCGCGCTCCCGCAGCCCTGCTGCAGGCGGCCGAGCTGCTGCATATCAACCTGGGGCGCTACCAGGAGGCGCTGGTCGGTTATCTGACGGTCGAGCGCGACTACGCGTCGAGCGAGGAGGCGGCCAGGGCCAGGCGCCAGGCGGCGGAACTCTACAAGTACCGGCTCGGCGACCAGCTGCAGGCCATCGCCGCCTACCAGAAGCTGATCGACGCTGGCGCGGAGGGGAGCGATCGCTTCCAGTACGAGGTGGCCGACAGCTATTTCCGGCTGAACAACTTCGAGCAGGCCTGCATCGAGTTCGAGAGCCTGCTGAAGGACTATCCCGGGAGCACGCTGCTTTCCGAGGTCCAGTTCCGGGTGGCGATGGTCAAGGTTCTGGAGGGCGATCTGGACGGGGCGATGGCCGCTTACCGGGTGGTCACGGAGCGCTGGCCGCAGAGCCCCTATGCGGTCGAGGCGCAGTTCGGCCTGGCGGGGGTACTGGAAGAGCGGGAGCGTCTGCGCGAGGCCCTGGCGATTCTCGACGCCCTGAAGGGGCGTTACCCGAATCCGGAGGCTCTGGCCCAGCGCATCGAACACCTCAAGGGACGGATCGACACCCAGCACCCCGGGAGATAAGGAGCGGAACATGCGCATCGCCGTGATCGGAGCCGGCAGCTGGGGAACGGCCCTGGCCAACCTGCTGGCCGGCAAAGGAGGGGAGGTTACCCTCTGGGCCTATGAGCCTGATTTGGTCGAGCGCCTCAAGGCGAACCGGGTCAACGACCTGTTTTTGCCCGGGATCGAGCTCGACAGCCGGCTGGCCTTCAGCAACGATCTGGCCGCGGCGGTCAGCGGGTGCCAGGTGGTGGTGCTGGTGTCGCCGTCACAGGTGATGCGCCAGGTGGTTGCCGGGCTGAGCCCGCATCTGGCCGGCGACGCCCTGCTCGTCTCCGCCGCCAAGGGGATCGAAAACGATACCCTGCTGCTGATGTCGGAAGTGCTGAGCGAGGTGCTGGGCTCTGCCGTCGCCTCGCGTTGTGCCGTTCTCTCCGGGCCGTCCTTCGCCCGGGAGGTGGCGCTGCGGCTGCCGACCGCGGTAACGGTCGCCGCCCTCGAGGCCGACGTCGGCAAGGCGGTCCAGGAGCTGTTCCGCACCGATTACTTCCGGGTCTACACCAATGCCGATGTGGTCGGAGTGGAGCTCGGCGGTGCGCTGAAGAACGTCATCGCCCTGGCCGCCGGGGTCAGCGACGGGCTCGGTTTCGGCCACAACGCCCGGGCCGCGCTGATCAACCGCGGTCTGGTGGAGATGGCCCGGCTGGGTGCGGCCAAGGGGGCGGAAGCGGAAACCTTTGCCGGGCTGGCAGGGATGGGCGACCTGGTGCTGACCTGCACCGGTGACCTGTCGCGCAACCGCAGCGTCGGCATCGAGCTGGGCAAGGGGCGCAAACTCGCCGACATCATCGGCGGCATGCGCATGGTCGCGGAAGGGGTGAAAACCACCCTCTCGGCCTGGCAGCTGGCGCAGAAGCTCGGTGTCGCCATGCCGATCACCGAGCAGATGTACCGGATTCTCTACGAGGACAAGGACCCGCGCCAGGCGGTGACGGAGCTGATGCAGCGCCAGCAACGCTCCGAAGGGAGCAGCCGATGAAAAGCACCCAGCTGCGGTGTTCCCCTTGAGCTCATCGCTGCGACGTACCTTCCGGTACGCCTCGCTCCTCACTCCGCGGGTGCCTTGCATCTGGGCACTTTTGATCGGCTGTCAGGTCTGCGGTATAGTTTCAAAACAAAATCCATGCTGAAGGAGAATATCATGCGCACGTTGTCGATTCTGCTGTTGCCCCTGTTTCTGCTGGTTCTGGCCTGCAACTCCACCGTGTCCGCCGGCACCCTGGTGGCCATCGATACCAACTACGGTGAGATCAAGGTCGAACTGGATGAGCAGAAGGCGCCGCTCTCGGTGAAGAACTTCCTCGCCTACGCCGACAAGGGCCATTACAACGGCACCATCTTCCACCGCGTGATCAAGGACTTCATGATCCAGGGGGGCGGGATGGATGTCGATCTGAACCCCAAGCCGACCGACGCGCCGATCAAGAACGAGGCGGGCAACGGGCTGAAGAACAAGCGCGGCACCATCGCCATGGCCCGTACCAACGTGGTCGATTCGGCCACCAGCCAGTTCTTCATCAACACCAAGGACAACGACTTCCTCGACCATCGCGACACCTCGGTGCAGGGCTACGGTTACGCGGTGTTCGGCAAGGTGGTGGGCGGCATGGACGTGGTCGACAAGATCGGCAACGCCCCGACCGGGATGCGCAACCGCTTCCGCGACGTGCCGGTGGAGACGGTGACGATCAAGAGCGTCAAGCGGGTCAAGTAGTCTGCCCGGCCCGGCAGATTCGCCCGGCAGACAAGGTTACGGAACGCGCGAGGAAGGCTGGATGCAAGGCGCACGGAGCGCAGAGCCCGAGACATATCCGGAGGATAGGCGAGGGTGCGAGCACCGCGCAACGCCGCAGGCGGCCTCTGCAGCCGTTCCGAATCGGTTATGACCACCGCCCGCATCATGACCTACAACATCCAGGGCTGCCTGGGTGCCGATGGCGAATGCAACCCCGACCGGGTGTTGAACGTCATCGCCGATGCCGCCCCGGACATCGTCGCCCTGCAGGAGACCGCCCCCGGCGGCCTGGGCGACCCTCTCCCCTACCTGGCCGAGCACCTCGGCATGACCCTGTTCCGCGACCCGGCCGGCACCCCGGCCGGGTTTCTCTCCCACCTGCCGCTGCGCGGCGTGCAGGCCCTGCCCCTCGGGGGTGGCGGCTACTGCCTGCGCGCCGACGTCGACCTCGGCGGCAAGCGTCTGCACCTGCTCAACGTGCGCCTCGAGCCGGCTCCGCGGCGGCGAGCCCGGCAGATCAGCACCCTGCTTGGCCCGGCCCTGCTCGGGAATCCGGCGCTGGTCTGCCCGGTGCTGGTGCTGGGGGACTTCGCCGATTTTTTCTGGAGTGCAGGCAGCCTCAGCCTGACCTCGTCGCTGCGCCCGGCCCTGCGCCCTTTATGGCGTGCCACTTTCCCGGCGCGCTGTCCGCTGTTCGGGCGCGACCGTGCCTACCTGCGCGGACCGGTCCGGGTGCTCGATGGCACCATCAACCGCTCCTGGCTGGCCCGCCAGGCCTCCAGCCACCTGCCGTTGACCATCACCGCCCAGGTGACCGATCCCCGCCGCTTCCTGCCACTGGCGGAGCTGGCCAGCCGGCGCATGGAAGTGGCCCCCGGCTGAAGCCGCTGTGGAAAACCCTGTGAATAACGTTGATAAGTCAGGGTCGGGCACGGCTGAGCGTCCCAGCAAAGCCCCGCGCGGCAAGGGCACGGCGGCCCGCAAGACGCTGGCACTCCTTTGCGACCGCTATCCTCAGGCGCACTGCGCCCTCAAGCACCGTTCCCCTTTCGAGCTGTTGGTAGCCACCATCCTCTCGGCCCAGTGTACCGACGCCCGGGTCAATCTGGTGACCCCCGCCCTGTTCGCGCGCTATCCCGATTCCTGCGCGCTGGCGGCGGCCGGCTTGGCGGATCTTGAGGAGCTGATCCGCTCCACCGGATTTTTCCGCAACAAGGCAGCCAGCCTGCTCGGCTGCGCCCAAGCGCTGGTCGAGCGCCACCGGGGCGACGTGCCGCACACCATGGCGGAGCTGGTTGCGCTCCCCGGCGTCGGTCGCAAGACCGCCAACGTCATCCTCGGCAATGCCTTCGGCATACCGGGGATGGTGGTCGATACGCACGTCGGCCGGGTGGCGCGGCGCCTGGGCTGGGCGCGGGGCGGGGCGCCGGAGGCGGTGGAGCGGGAGTTGTGCGCCCTGTTGCCGGCGGCGGAGTGGATCCGGGCCAGCCACGTGCTGATCTGGCACGGCCGCGCCTGCTGCCGGGCGCAGACCGCCCTCTGCTCAACCTGTCCGGTTCAGGAGAGCTGTCCGCGGGTCGGGGTGCAGCGCAGCAAATAACGGCAACGGCAAAGGCCCGGCAAACGCCGGGCCTTTCGATAGGGTGCCGTTCAAATCCTCAACAGCAGATTCTCCTCACGCCAAGGTGCTAAACTCGCCAGGAAAAGCCTCCACCGTGCTGTCGCTATTTTGCGCCTTGGCGGTTTGGCGAGAAACGGCCTAAGAAGATTTTCTGTGACCAACGCTACCGGTAGCAAAGTAATCGCTGGCTGACCACGTCGGCCATCAGCTGCAGCCCTTCCCCCGGCAGGTTGTAGACCTTGACCACCTTCTTGTAGCGGGCACTGGCCGGCATCAGCCCCTCCAGGGCATTGGGCAGCTCTTCCAGCCACCCCTTGTTGAAGGTGCAGAACTCGCTGTCCGGGAAGAGCGCGACGTAGAAGACATCGGCCTCCACCAGATCCTGGAAGAAGTGGGTGCCGAAGGAGAGTTCGGGCATCAGGTTGCCGCCGGGGAACGCCACTTCGGCCAGGGCGGTGATGTTGTTGAGTTCGGCGAAGGTCACCGGCACCCCCAGGGACGGCGTCGACGTCCCCCAGCGCCCCGGGCCCATCAGCAGGGTCGGCACCTCCTTGCGGTCGCCGAGGCGCTTGTTAAGCCGGCCGATCAGGCGGGCCACCTCGTACTTCTCGGCCAGCGGCAGACGGATGTATTCCTCGGAATCGACCAGGATCACGCGGCGGATCGCCTGGGCCACGCTCCCCCCCATGAAGTGCCCTTCGGTGGCGAAAAAGACCCGCTCCTCCGCGACCCCCCGCGGAATCTCGACCGTCTGCGCCTCCCCCTTGGTCTGCAGCGGCCGGCACTGCACCACGTTGAGCACCGGGGTGCCGTCGGTGGAGAAGTTGACGGTGAATTCGACGTCGACCGGGTAGCGGTAGACCCCCTCTATGGTCTTGAGCATGCGCTGCATCAGAGCGGTGAAGGGCCCTTCGGAGAGGAGCGCGTCGAAGGTCAGCAGCCAGACCTTCTCCCCCTTGCCGCCGCGCTCCTGCAGCCGCTTGGTGGTTTCCCAGTCGGGGACCGCATAGCGTGACCAGTCGATGCCGAGCTCCTGGCGAAACAGGTCGAGCAGGGAGACCGTCTCCGGTCGGTTGCTGTCGACGTTGATCAGGTCGAGATCGCGCTGGGCAAAACGCCGCGCATCCTCGAAGCCCTTGAGCGGCCGCTTCAGCGGCGCATCCAAAGCGACGATGCGCGGGTAGTCGCCTTCCACCCGGTCGACCGCCCGGGTGCCGAGACCGGCCACCAGGCGCAGCATGCCGGCCTTGGGATCCATCTCCTTCGACCAGACGAAGGTGTTGTAGGAGACCCCCACGCCGGCCAGGTCGGGGAAGTAGTAGTGGTTGTGATAGCTCCCCGAAACGCGCTGGATCAGCAGCCCCATCTGCTCCTCGTGCCGGTCCAGGCCGCGCTGGCGGCGATAGGCCAGGGCGTCCTCGCCCATGGTGCTGGCGAAGATCGCCCGCACCGCCTCTTCCAGGCGGGCGCAGCGCTCCTCCGGAGAGCCCTGGTTGGGGAGGAAGTAACTGTCGTACTTGCCGGCGAAGGCGTTGCCGAAGCCGTCCTCGAGCAGGGAGCTGGAGCGGACGATGATCGGGTACTGGCCGAAATATTCAAGCATCTGCTGCAAGGCCTCGCGGATCTCCTCGGGGAAGCTCCCCTGGCGCATCCGCTCGCGCAGCTCGCCGGCGGCGCTGAAGTAGCCCTCCTCGGTTTTCTGCTGCATGAGCAGCTTCCACCAGCCGTTGTGGACGATGTACGAGTAGTAGACATCCGAACCGACGAAAAACGAGTCGTGCTGCTCGAGGTGCCGGCGCCAGTCGAACTCTTTGCTTGCCAGCAGGATGCGGCGGGCCAGCAGCATGCCGGCCGCCTTGCCGCCGACGAAGCCGGTGCCGATCATGCGCGCCTTGATGCCGAGCAGGTCCTCCAGCGTCAGGTAGGCGCGGGCCAGGGAGAGGATGCGGTCCTCGCGGCCGATCATCAGCCGGCACAACTGGTCGACCATCGAGGCGGTCTCTTCGGGGTCGGCCCCCTTGGCGAGAAGATCTTCGGCCTGCAGGAAGAGGCGGTCCCAGTAGTCGAGCTGGCGGCGGCCGCTTTCGGCGCCGCGCCGGCTGATGCTGGAGAGGAGTTCGGTGGCCTCGAAGCTGCCGGCCACCGGCTGGAAGTTCTCCCCGGCCTGGGCATGGGGGAGGAACATGGTCGGCGAGTGGCGCTGCCAGACCTTGATCGGGTGGACGTGCATCGCCTCGCGCCAGCTGTGCACGCCGATCATCACCTGGGTGGTCTCGCGGATCCGGGCGGTGGTCTTGAACGAGTGGCTGCCGCGCATCAGGGCGAAGTAGGCCACCGTGTCGAGTTCGAACAGGTAGGGGCAGGTCACCTGGAAGAAGTTGCCGATCACCTGGTCGGTGGCCCAGGCCGAGAGCAGGTCGGAGAGGCAGTCGAAGACGTAGAAGGCGTAGCGCCCCTCCTCGGTGGCGATGGCGTGGACCTTGGAGGCGAACGATTCGAACCCCTGGAAGGCGTCGAGCTGGTAGGTGACCACGTTCGGCGCCGAGATCACCAGCGGTTCGTGGCGGCCGAAGCGCATGTACACCACCCGCCGTCCATCACGGAGAGCCTGACGCACGTAGGGGGTGACGAAGGCCTTGTAGTCGGCGATGTTGTCGACCCGCCAGACCACGTTGTCGCCGATGCGCAGGCCGTCGAGGATGCTGTCGAGACCGGGGATGCCGGTGGAGACGCGGGTGCTCTTGTCCATCAAATGGCTCCTGTCAAAGGTAGGGCTGAAGGGCGAATTCAGAAGTCAGGGGTCAGAATTCAGAAGAGAACCAATTCGTCGGCTGAATTCTGCTGCTGCCCGAAGCCTTCTGAAGGCTGTGTTCCCTAGGTTACCGCCGCCGGCCGCCGCCGAACAGAGCCCCCAGGGCGCCGCGGATCAACTGGCGGCCGAGGCTGCTGCCGATGGCGCGGGCGGCGCTCTTGGCCGCCGCCTCCCAGATCTCCTCGCCGCCGCCGCGCGGCTCCGGGCGGGCGGCCTCCTGCTCCATGCGCACCTGCTCGGCCTGCTGCTGTGCCCGCTGCGTGCGCTTCGCCAGGATTTCGCAGGCCGATTCGCGGTCGATGGCCTTTTCGTAGTGGCCGGCGAGGAACGATTTGCCGATCACCGCGGCGCGCTCGCTTTCCGACAGGGGCTGCAGGCGGCTGCGCGGTGGCCGCATCCAGGCCCTTTGCACGATCGACGGCACCCCCCTGGCATCGAGGACCGAGACCAGCGCCTCGCCGACCCCCAGGTCCATGATGGCCGTCTCGACGTCGAGCTGCGGATTGGCGCGGAAGGTTTCGGCGGCGGTCTTGACCGCCTTCTGGTCGCGCGGGGTGAAGGCGCGCAGGGCGTGCTGGACCTTCAGCCCCAGCTGGCCGAGGACGGTGTCGGGGAGGTCGATGGGGTTCTGGGTGATGAAGTAGACGCCGACCCCCTTGGAGCGGATCAGCCTCACCACCTGCTCAATCTGGTCGACCAGCGCCTTGGGGGCGTCGTCGAAGAGCAGGTGCGCCTCGTCGAAGAAGAAGACCAGTTTCGGCTTGGGCGGATCGCCGACCTCGGGGAGACGCTCGAACAGCTCGGCCAGGAGCCACAACAGGAACGTGGCGTAAAGGCGCGGCGAGCGCATCAGTCGGTCGGCGGCGAGGATGTTGATCATGCCGCGCCCGCCGTCGGCCTGCATCAGATCGTCGAGATCGAGGGCCGGCTCGCCGAAGAAGCGGTCTCCCCCCTGCTCTTCCAGCACCAGCAGGCCGCGCTGGATGGCGCCGACGCTGGCCGCCGAGACGTTGCCGTACGCGGTGCGCAGCTGCGCGGCGTTGTCGGCGACGAAGGTCGCCATGGCGCGCAGGTCCTTGAGGTCGAGCAGGAGCAGCCCCTGGTCGTCGGCCACCTTGAAGATGACGTTGAGCACCCCTTCCTGGGTCTCGTTGAGGCCGAGGATGCGGGCCAAGAGCTGCGGCCCCATCTCGGAGACGGTGGTGCGCACCGGGTGGCCGGCGGCGCCGAACAGGTCCCAGAAGGTCACCGGGTAGCCCCGGTAGAACGCCTCGCCGAGACCGAGCTGCGCGGCCCGCTCGCGCACCTTGGGGTGGTCGCCGCCCCCCTGCGCCAGCCCGGTCAGGTCGCCCTTGACGTCGGCCAGGAAGACCGGCACCCCGCCGTCGCTGAAGGCCTCGGCCAGAACCCGCAGGGACACGGTTTTGCCGGTGCCGGTCGCCCCGGCGATCAGGCCGTGGCGGTTGGCCACCCCCGGCAGCAGGTCGATATCGCTCTCGCCGCGCGCCAGCCACCAGGTCAGGTCACGCTCATGCATAACAGCTCCTTCCGCAGCCAGGTTACCGGTCGCGTTCCTTGACCAGTTTGGAGATCGCCCGGAAGTGCGCATGGCGCGAATCCCCGAGCAGCTGGAACAGGGCCATCTCGGCGGTGATCACCAGCGCCCCGGCGCGGGCGGCGTTGCTGAGCCCGGCGAGGAAATCCTCCTTGTGCCGCGAGCAGACGGCATCGCGCACCAGGTGCACGTGATAGTCCGCATGCAGCAGCCCGAGCACGGTCTGATAGACGCAGACATGAGCTTCCATGCCGGTGACGAGCACCTGGCGCCGGCCAAGCTGTCCCAGCTTGGCCAAAAACGCCGGCTCGCCGCAGCAGCCGAAGCTGGTCTTCTCGATGACGCCGCCGGCGCAGGCCGCCGCCAGTTCGGGGACGGTGTGGCCGATCCCCTGCGGGTACTGTTCGGTGGTGACCACCGGGAGGCCCAGCAAGCCGGCGGCCTCCACCAGCATGGCGGTGGTGGCGCGCATCCGCTCGTAGACCTTGTGCGGCATCGCCGGGGTCAGCTTGGCCTGGACGTCGATGACGACCAGCACCGCCTGGGTGGGGTTGAGCCAGAATTTATCGTGGTCGAAAGTCATGGGCAGGCTCCTTTGCCGAGGGTTGTCAGGTTGGCCAAAGACCGCTGCAATTCGTCAGGGTCATGGGCTTCCAGGGTGATGGAGGGGGGGTGCGGCAAGGTCGGCAGAAGCGCAAGGAGCGGCGAGAAGTCGATGCTCCCTTCGCCGACCGCCAGGTGATCGTCGCCGCTGCCGTGATTGTCGTGCAGGTGCAGGTGCAGCAGCCGCGGAGCGATGGCCGCAAGCCATGCGTCCTGGGGAACCTTGCCGAACAGCCGCCAGTGGCCGATGTCGAAACAGTGCCCGAACCAGGGGGAGGCGAGGGTCGTGACCAGGTTGACCAGGGTGTCCGGTGTCTCTTCGTAGATGTTCTCGAGGGCCAGGCGGCAGTCGAGACGCTCGGCCAGCGGCAGCAGCTGCGCCAGGGTTTCGGCGGCCTGGGCGGCCCAGGTCTCGGCCAGGTTGGGATAGCGCCAGCGGTCATAGCCGGGATGCACCACCATCAGCTGTGCGCCGAGCAGGCCGGCCGCTTCCAGAGCCTGGGTCAGGCGCTGCAGGGAGACGCGTCGCACCAGCGGTTCCATGGCCCCGGGGCTCAGGTCGAAGAACGGCGCATGTACCGTCGGCCGCCGGCCGAGGCCGGCCAGCTGGCTGGCCATGGCGTTGAGCCGGGCGGCCGAAAGCTCGTCCAGTTCCGGACCCTTGAAGGCGATTTCCGGAGCGAGTCCCAGCGCCAAAATGCGCGGGAGGAACTCGGCGCCGCGCTGCCAGGGGAGATGGGCGTGCAGCAACGTGGGAAGCATAGACTCCTTGCCGGGGCGGGTTTGACGTTCTTGACAGAAATGCTGGCGGAACAGCCCCTGCCGACCCAGAGGATGCGTGCGCAAATGATAGCGGCGAAGAGGTGAAAAAGCAAGGAGTTGGATTGGTTAGCGCGCCGGATTAAGGAGAAGCCGCTTGACATTTATTGTATACTGTATACAATTTTGCGATCCTGGAAAGGAGCCTTAATCGTGCGCCGCAAACCGATCGAACGCCACCAGACATTGCGCGAAAAGATCCTCGAGTCGATCCGTGACGCCATTCTCAAGGGTTCCCTCAAGCCCGGGGAGCGGGTCTCCGAGCCGGAACTGGCCGAGCGCTTCGGGATCAGCCGCACACCGATCCGCGAGGCGTTCCGCCAGCTCGAATCGGAAGGCTATCTGGTGGTCATCCCGCGCAAGGGGGCGGTGGTCGCATCGCTTTCCGAGCGCGATGTCGAGGAGTTTTACTCGATCAAGAGCATTCTCGAAGGCTATGCGGCACGCATGGCGGCGGAGCGCATGGCTCCGCGCGACATCGAGCGCCTCGAGGCGATCAACGCCAAGCTCGAGCAGATTGCCGCCGCGGGCGACATCAAAACCTTTTTCCGGGTGCACAACGAATTCCACGAGCTGTTCATCAAGGCTTCCGGGAACGACAAGCTGGGCGAACTGATCAACCAGCTGGTTCTCAAGTTCAACCGGCTGCGCCTGGCCTCCCTCGCCCAGCCAGGACGCATGGCCATCTCCGTGCAGGAGCACCGCAAGATCATCGAGGCGTTCCGCAACCACGACGGCGAACTGGCCGACAACCTGGTGCGCCGCAACGCCTCCATCGGCGCCGAAGTGCTGATTCAGAACCTGACGCACGAGCAGAGCCAGCGCCTCCCCACCGTCCACCTGGCGGTGGATGTCTGACCCGTCCCTCCGGTCTCCTCGAAAAATACGCGCACCCCCCCCCAAAAAAAAACAGGACGGGCAGCTGCCCGTCCTGTTGGCATGAAGATGACAGCGCTCAACCCTGATCGGTCTCCGGCAGCAGCCGGGCCACCAGATTGGCCACGCTGATCAGGATCAGGTAGCCTAGCAGCGGCATCAGCAGATAGTCCGCCGCCGAGCCGGTCAGGCGGGGAAAGGTGAAGCCGGACAGCCAACTGCTGCCGAACAGCAGGGCCGCCACAATGGTCGCCGTGAATCTGAACATGTCCGTCTCCTCTCGCGTTTTGTCCCCTCAAGCCGCCACCGGCTCGCAGGTCGCTCCGTCTCCGTGTATCACCCATCACATTTATTATCATGTTTTAACGTTCGTGCAACTGCCGGCGAAAAAAGCTCCGGGCTATCGGTGCACAGGCCTGCGGCGTAACAAAGCGCCGGATTTTTTGCTAGGATTGATGGCATGATGACCTTGTGGACCAGACTGCGGCGGCGGCTGGCCGGGGCGGGCGACCGTCTTGGCCTGCGCCTACGCCGCAGTTTTTACCTTTATCTGGCGCTCCTCTTCACCGTCGCCGTCCTGGCCGACGCGGTGACCGGCAACCGCATCGTCGGGGTGCGCCAGAGCGCGTTCGATGCCATGGTGCGCCACCGTCTGGTGGTGGCCCCCCCGGCCGTCGATATCGTCATCGTCGATATCGACGAGCCATCGCTGGCGGCGCTGGCCGGCGACTACGGCCGCTGGCCGTGGCCCCGCCAGGTCCTGGGGGAGCTGGTGGAAAAGCTGGAGGCGCAACACCCCCGGGCCATCGTCTTCGACATCCTGTTCAGCGATGCCGACCTGTTCAATCCCGATTCGGATGCCTACTTCAACGACGTGCTCGCGGCAACCGGGAACACCTGGTTTCCGCTGGTGCGCCTCGATCCGGCGCAGGACCGGCTGAGCCAGCTGCCGGTCGACCGCGTGCCGGGGGTGGCTGCCGATGTGGTCGGTCCCGGGGCGCCGGTCGCGGTTGTGCTGCCGCACTTCAGCGCCGTGCAGGAATCCGGCCGGATCGGCTACAACAATATCTGGCCGGATGGCGACGGGATCGCCCGCAACTACACGGTCTACCGCACCGAGTCGGGGTTCGAGCTGCCGTCGCTAGCCCTGCAGGTGGCGCGGGCCGGGGTGCCGGCGCTGGCTCCCCCGCAGAATATCCTGCTCAACTGGCGCGGCCCGCCGTTCAGCTACCGCTACATAAGTTTCGCCGAACTCTTTACCAATCTGCGCAAAGAGCGGCGCCAGCGGCCAGGCGACGAGTTCACCGGCAAAACCATCATCATCGGCTCGACCGCGCCGAGCCTGTTCGACATCAAGGCCACCGCCGTCGCCAACCAGTTCCCGGGGGTCGAGATCCTCGCCACCGCCATCGACAACCTGCGCCGGGGCGATTGGCTGCGCGTCCCCGACTTTCCGCTGCTCTACCTGGCGCTTACCCTGGCGATCCTGTGGGGGACGGCCTGGGCCTTTTACCGCTACGGCGCCAGCGGCAAACTCGACCGCTTCTACGGCTTCTCCCAGGTCGGCCTGATCGTCATCGCCTATGCGGCCATCAACCTGGCCAACCTCTATATCAACCTGACCGGGCCGGTGCTGTTCGGCTTCGCCTACTATTCGCTGGCCCGCTACTATGCCTTTGCGACCGCCAGGGTTCTGGACAACAGCGTGGTGACGCGCACCACCGCGGGGAGCGGGCAGGCGCGGGGCTGCCTGCTGCTGCTGCGCTTCGAACTGCCGACCTCGGAAGAGGCGGCGCTTAGGAAGCTGGCGGCGGTCCTGCAGCGGCGCTGCCGCCAGGCCCCGAGCGCCGAGTGGCTGAGCGGGCGGCAGCAGGGGCTGTGGCGCCTGCTCGACAACAGCCTGGCGCTGTGCTGGCGCTGCGAAGGAGGCGAAGAAGCCGAGTGGGCGGCGCAGCGTGCCGAGATGCGCCGGCTCGCCGGGGAACTGCCCGAATTGTTGGGGGAGCCGCCGTTTGCCACGCTGCTGCCGGCGAGCAGCCTGAAGGTCAGCCAGGCCGAGGGGCCGATCGATCACGATCAACAAGGGTGGCGCAGCTTGCTGGGGGCCGCCCTGCAAGCCGAACCGGGAGGTGAGCGATGAAACGCTGGACGTTGCTTTTGCTGGGAGGGCTGCTCTGGCCGTGGAGCTGTCTCGCCGAACCGGCGACGATGAGCCGGGCCGACAATCTCTACGAGAAGCCGTTCGTCGATGCCCGGGTGGTCGGCAAACTCACCGCCGGCCTGGCCGTCGAGGTGCAGAAGCGCGAGGGGGGGTGGTACCAGGTCAGGGCCGCCGGCAAGTCCGGGTGGGTGAAGATGCTCAGCGTGCGGCGCACTGCGGCGGCGGCCGTGGCGAGCAGCGGCAGCCTCTCCCGGGTGGCCACGGGGCGGGCCGGGAGCGGGCAGATCGTCGCCACCACCGGGGTCCGCGGCCTCGGTGAAGAGCAATTGCGCGAGGCGCCGTTCAGCGAGGCGGCGGTGTTGGCCGCCGAGCGTTTCCGGAGCAGCCCGGCCGAGGCCGAGCGCAGCGCGCGGCAGGCCGGCCTGGGGCCACGGCAGGTGCCGCCGCTGCCCGCTCCGGGAGGTGTCCTGTGAGGCGCGCGCGCTGGTTCGGCCTGCTGTTGGTCGCCTGCCTGGCAAGTGCCTGCGTCGAGACGGCGGGGACCTCGCCTCTGGGGAGTCTGCTGGAGAGCGAGCTGCAGCGCTCGCTGGGGATTGCGGCGCCGGCGGCGGGAAGCGGGCAGGTGCCGTTGGTCGGCACGGTCAGCGATGCCGACGAAATGGCGCTGGGGCGCGAGATCGCCGGGCGGCTTTTGGCCGCCTATCCTCTGCTCGACAATTCGCCGCTGCAGCAGTACGTCAACCGGGTCGGACGCTACCTGGCCAGCCAGGGGCCGCGTCCCGGGCTCGCCTGGACCTTCGGCGTCATCCAGAACGATGCGGTCAATGCCTTCGCCACTCCGGGGGGCTATCTGTTCGTCACCAGCGGCCTCTACCGCCGCCTGGAGAGCGAGGCCGAACTGGCCGGGGTGCTGGCCCACGAGATGGTGCACGTCAACGAGCGCCACTACGTCAGGCTCCTCCAGCAGCAGCGGGCCCTGGCGCTCGGCCAGGAGTACCTGCTCGGCAAGGTCAGGAGCGCCACGGTCCAGCAGCTGGCCGGCAATGGCCTGGAACTTTATGCCCGGTCGCTGGACAAGGAGGCCGAGTACGCCTGCGACCGCCTCGGCATCCAGGCCGCGGCGCGCGCCGGCTACGACCCCTTTGCCTACCTGGCGGTGCTCGACCGCATTGGCGCCGACACCGATGCCGATCAGCTGGCCCTGCTCTACCAGACCCATCCCCATCCGGCCAGCCGGCTCGATGCCCTGGAACAGCTGATCGGCGCACGCTGGGATGCTCTGGGCGGGATCAGCACGACGGCACGCTGGGTCGCCCTGCGCTGAGCCCCGCGCCGGTCCCGGCGGAGAGCGACCGCTAAGCGGGGAGTACCGCGGTGTAGAAGCGCCGCCAGTTTTCGCCCATGATCCCGGCGACGGCCTCGGCCGGGTAACCGGCCTGTCCCAGCCGCGCGGCGAGGGCCGGCAGCCGGCCATGATCCTCCAGCCCCCGGCACACCCCGGCAAAGCCGCCGAAATCGCTGCCGATCCCGACCCGCTCCCAGCCGCAGCAGTTCACCAGCCAGTCGAGCTGGCGCACCACCTCATCAAGCGCGATCTCCTCGTCCCCCGTCAGCAGGCCGGGGGCAAAGGCCAGCCCGACCACGCCGCCGCGCCGACCCAGGGCGGCAAGCTGAGCGGCATCGAGATTGCGCGGCTTGTCGCAGAAGTGGCGCAACCCGGTGTGCGAGCAGAGCAGCGGGCCGGGATAGTCGGCCAGCACCTGCCAGAAACCCGGCGGGGCGAGGTGGGCGACATCGACCACGCGCCCGGCCGCCGCGAGCTCGGCGAGCAGCCGGCGCCCGGCGGCGGTCAGCCCGTGCGGGGCGGCAACCGCGTTGCCGTCAGCCAGGCGGTTGCTGCCGACATGGGTCAGGCCGACCGTGACGATCCCCGCGGCGACGGCCGCCGCCACGCCGAACTCCAGGAGGGCATCGGCATTTTCCAGCAGGCGCAGCCGCCCCGGGGCTCCGTCGCCCTGCCAGGCGCTCTGCAGGTCGGTGCCGGTTTGCAGCAGGGGGAGCGCGGCGAACAGGTGCTGTTCCTCGGCCAGCAGGCTGGCGAGGTGCGCCGAGGCGCCCGGCCCGTTGTGCTCATCCGCGCAATACAGGACGCTGGTGGCGACCCTGACGCCGCCGCCGGCCAACCTGTCCGGGGTGTAGGAGCTGGAGGCATAGGCCGGTGCGCCCGGCTGCTGCAGGGCGTAGAGCATGTCGACGTGGGCGTCGAAGACGGCCGGGTGCGATTGGGTCGATGGGCTTGGCGGGGCGGCGATCATGGCAGCGATACGGCATAGGGCGCGGTTTTTTTGCCATCGGGATTGATCACCTGCACGCTCAGCTCCTTGTCCTGGAAGTTGCTCGGGTAGCGCACATAGACCAGCGTCCGGCAGTCGCTGTAACTTAAGCCCTCACCCTTCGCCGACAGGCCGCCGGGGGCGAGGGGCGCCTGCCGATGGGCGTAGTAGGTCAGCTGCCGGGTGCCGGTGCTGCCGGCCGTGGCGTCGGGCTCCCTGACCAACAGGATCGAGTTGAAGAAGAAATTCTTGCCGCGGATAATCATCTCGTAATGGTTGACGGCGTCCTCGCCGCGCTCGATCGAGGTGATCTCCGGGGTGTTGTTGATCCACAGGGAGTGCGGCAGCGACGAGATCCCCTCAGGGTTGCGCACTTCGACGCCGTAGGCCCCGGCCTGCAGCTCGGGGAGGCGAAACTCCAGGGTGCCGGGGTCGATGGCCCGGCTGACGAAAGCATTGCCGTTGAGCAGCAACTGCGCCCCCGGGCGGAAGTTCAGCCCCGTGACCCGGACCAGGCGCCCGGCTTCATCGCTGCAGATATCGAGCTCACCCGGCGTAATAGAAGTGATCTGCGGGTGTGGGGCGACCACTTCGAAGCGAAACGGCTGGAGGGAGCTGGTGGCTTCGTCCTGGACGGTCAGCGAGTAGTCTCCCGGCGCCACCGATGGTACGGCAAACTCGATTTGGCGTGCGAGCAGCTGCAGCGGGACGACGGCCTGCTCGCCAAGATAAACCCGGCTCTGCGGCGAGAAGATTCCGCCGGTCACGACCACGCGTGTTCCGGGGGCGGCGCGACTTGGCACCACCGAGGTGATCTCCATGGCCGATGCCGCAACAGCGTACCACAGCCCGACAAGCAGGGCCATCCACAGCACTCTGATCATAGTGGGCCTCCCGACGTTCAGTCCTTGCCACCAGTTTACCAGATTGGGGCGCCGCCGCCGTAAACCCCTTGCGTTTCGCTGCGGTTCGTGCTATCTATCCCCTCCGTTGTTTCCGCGGAACGTATGTCGGGGCGTAGCGCAGCCTGGTAGCGCACCTGCTTCGGGAGCAGGGGGCCGGAGGTTCGAATCCTCTCGCCCCGACCATCAATAGCAAGGCCGTCTCAAAAGAGGCGGCCTTTGTGTTTTTGCCCTCCGGTCCAGGTCCGGTCCGGAGAGTTCTCTTTGCAGTCCCTTCCTGAAGATCTACCCCAGTGTCGTTGCAGGCTATACCTCCTCCGGTCCATCCCTGTGGGCTCCGGGGCAGGTCCGGGGCGGTGGAGGATTTGTTCGGGAGTGTCAATTAGCTCATGGAGATATGTCAATGATTTATAAGTGATTTTTTAGTAGTGCTTAAATATAAGTTGACAGGCAACATAAACACTAGTAATCACAGAAGAAATTCAATTAAGGGGGTTGTTGTGAGAAAAATTGTGCTATGTTGTTGTATTGCCGTTGCTTTAAGTGGCTTGACGGGTTGCGCGCAAAGGTTGACGGACTTTACGATCATTTCCTCGAAAAACATAGATTTATCGAGGGGGGCGGACTTCTCTCGGGGTGAAAGAGTTGTGGGGGAAGATACCGTAGCGATTGTAGTGTTTCCTCTTGGTGTCCCGAATGCAAAAGAGGCCATGGACGACGCTATCGAAAAGGTCCCGGGATGTGTGGGTTTGCTGGATGGTGTTCTTGAGAGTGAATTTTTCAGTTTTGTGTTCGGTTATGCCAAATATCGAGTAAAAGGCACATGCCTTATGGACCGTCAATTGGTTGCAAAGAAGTAGTTTGCAACCAATATCTATTTCAAAGGCCGGGGCTCCCTCCTCGGCCTTTCTCTTTGTAGCACCCCTCCATAGTACTCCCAGCTGATATCCTCGAAGCTTCCCCGTCCGTACCGGACCTGGTCCGGAATCCTTGCAGCAATTCCCAGAAAGCCATGCCACTGCTGCTATCTCCCCCCGCAGTCTCCTTCCAGCTATAGCTTGACTCCGGTCCGAGGGATGGACTCCGGGGCAGGTCCGGGGCGGAGGGGTGGGGGCGTAAACTTCCCTGAATGGGAAGGATCCTAACACCTTGATAACCGTCAAGACCTTGATATACTCACGTAAAAGCCGAAGGCTGTGAGCATGTTATAGGTGAAAGAACGTATATGAAAAACATTAGAGGCTTAATGGTGTTGATAATACTGTCTTTGCCAGCAGTGGTGAGCGCTGAATCACAACTGTTGGAATGTAATATTAAATTCGGTAATTTCGACGATCTATACACAATCGAAATAGATGAAGAAAAAAACATGGTGAATAGCACATACCATGCGGCTTCAAGCCATGATAAAAGTGTTACAATAGACTATAAAATCTCAAGCGACGCAGTCTTGTATGATGAAAAGGTCATATTTAAGGCAAGCTTACATTCTTTAAATTACATCTATGAGATTAACAGGAAAACTTTAGGAATAGTCAGATATTTAAATGATGTTAACGATGCAAATGTTGGTAGTGGCTCATGCATTATCATAGAAGCAAGCGGAAAAAAACTTTAATTTCTAAAGAGACAATATCAACCTGACATCCAAGGCCGGGGTTCCCTCCTCGGCCTTTTCCTTTGTAGCTCCCCTCCATCATTACTCAGATGGGCATCCCTTTCTGGTGATCACTGTCAAAAAGCTAGAACAGTCATTTGATGCCCATGACAGCCAAATAGCCTGTTTTACAACCTTTCTGATAAAGACGATTTTTAACAATGACCTAAATAGTATAAAAACAGAAAGGGTATTTTCTTGAATAAAATCGCCTTGATATATAATGCAACAAACGCAAGCCAAAACAGAACCAAAATTGTTAGAAAAGCAGCCAATGATTAAGGCGCGAATTATGCACTTGAAAATGGCAGCTTTTCCGATACGGGCAAACTCAGGGCGACCTGAGGACGCAAAGCCACGGGTCTCAAGCAGATAGCCGGGTTACCGAAGAGAGCACTATAAATGTCATTACGCTCGTCTTCGGTATTTGGAGATGAGCGTTTTTTGTTGAGGTGATTTGTAGTGAAGGAGGTCTCTCTATGAAATTGAAAGTCTTGATTCTGGATTCAGATACCAGCATGCGTGAACTCTTGAGAATCTTTCTTCACGGTTCTGGTCACGACACAATGGCCTTCAAGGATCCTTCAGCCTGCCCTATATTTCATAACCTTCTCGACAATAAATGCTGTTGTCCGCGAGAGACTCCCTGCGCCGATGTTGTCATTGCAGACATGGAGTTGCCAACTATCAGTGCATTTGACTTTTTCAGATTGCAACGCGAGCGAGGGTGTAAAGCATTGGATGCCAACAAAGCCGTCATGAGTTGTAGTGTCAATCTGGCTCTTGTGAAAGCTATGGAAAGCTTCGGTTGTCATCACATCACCAAGCCATTCCGACTGACAGAAGTCAGAAAATGGGTGGAAGAGTGTGCAAAACGATCCCAACAGAAACTGGAAGAAGGAGTTAGCTAAGTAGTATTCTTTCTTATTTGACAGTGGATAAATATAAATGTCAGAATCAGATAACATTTATATTGCATGTGAAAGCTGTGGGAAGACTTATAGTCTATCAAGTCGTTATGCCTGTTTCCCTAAGCATGGGCATTCAGACGCTTTGGTAGTCACTTGTCCTCATTGTAAAAAAGACCATGTCATTCCTGCCCAACAAATAGAGTTTCTACCAATAGCTAGATAAAAAGTAGAATTTGCAACAGGCCAAAGGCTCAGCCAGTAATGGGGTTGGGCCTTTCTCTTTGTAGCTCCTCTCCCTAGTACCCCCCTGACTCATCCCTGAAACTTTCCCTCTGGACCGGACCTGGAACGGAACCCTGACAGCATTTCCCGCAAAGCCATGCCGGTGCTGCGTCTGCAGTGACCGGCAGCAGAATATCCCTAACTGCCTTCTTGCGGATTCCCCCTAAAGTGAAAACTGGAAAGTCCCGTTGCATTCCTTCACTTACCTGCTTAACTGAAGAAAAACTCTCTCAGGAGGCTACTATGAACAGGTTGCTCGTCGCGACGCTCGGGATTTTCATTTTGATCATGGCCCCTGCCTTCAGCATGGCCAAATCTCAGGGGAAAGGGTCTGGCGGCAGCCATGGGACAGAGGCCAAAGCCCCGACACCGAATCCTTCGGCAACGGAGCATGCCGATGAGAATGCAAAGTTCCAGCGCGACACCCATGATATGGGCAAGCACAAGGGGCAGGAGCGCCAAGGAAATGATCACGGTAAATCAGAAGGTGATGGTCAGGACAATGAAAAGGAAAAGGAAAAGGAAAAGAAGTCTTCCAAAGGGGATGATACGCAGGCGGTGAAGGAGAAGGGGAAAGAAGAGAAGGACAAGGCGGCAAAAGAGCAAGATGCGAAGGGCAAGGATGGCAAGGGGAATAAAGAGAGCGTGGGGCTTGATCCGGAAAAGGGAAAAGGCAAGACAAATAAGGACAGCGGTGCCGGAGGGGGACAGGGTCTGCCCAAGGCCAAGGGGGGCAAGGTCAAATAGGGTCTTAACGGTGCACCAGCAAATGCAAAGGCCGTCTCGACTGAGACGGCCTTTGCATTTGCCAACCCCGGGTTATCCCTGGAGTCACCAGGACGTCACCGGGACGGAGGCGAGCCGCGTCCGGAAGCAGCCAGCAGGCTAGTCTTTGTGACCACGGCCATGGTCTTTGCCGTGCCCCTTGCCTTTGCCGCGCGTGTAGCGATCGTCGGGATGGTGCAGCTGCCCAGGGTAGTGATCCCTGTTCCTTGTGTAATTGCGGTATTCGATGTCACGCATGTAGATGACGTCCCGATAACGATGCTTGACCAATCCCGGAGGGAGATGGCCAGGTTTGACATAATACCAGGGCCCATTGTAGTGGGGAGCGCCGTACCACACGCCTCCCCTGGGCGCGTAATAATAGTTGTCGATATAGAAGAGGCCAAAGGGAACCCCCACGGCCACATAAAAGCCCAGATCCTGTGGGTAAAGGAACAGCGGTGGTTGTGAGATCAGGTAGGGTGTCGGTGCAGGATCGCCAAGACGAAGGTGAATGTCCGCCCCGATCCTGACGTCACCCGACCAGGAACTGCTGACCCCCAGCAGCATGAAGGTGCTGATAAACAAGAAGAATCGTTTCATTTCCTCTCTCCTTTCCGGCAACATACTCACAGTATAGAGCGCTCTGCGGGTTTTGCACCTTCCGGCCGGATGACCCCTTTTGTTCGACGGCAGGAGTCGTCCCGAAGAGGGCAGTCAGCGCCTTTGCAGGCGAGGGTCTCTCCAGAGCGGCCATCTGGAACTGGAGTGGCGAGGAGAGCTTGACACCCTCAAAATCGAAGATAACTTGAAAACGGGAGTCGAATAGCGAGGAGATGTTACAGGGGCAAGGAAAAGGTGCGTCGGATGAAACGGCAAATCGAAGGCATTGCGTGGCGCATGCTTTTCTTCTGTCTCTATGTAGCGGCCCTGCCGTTCTCTGCGCAGGCCGGCTATACGGAATTTCGCATGGGAGAGCCTGCCGTTGTTGTCAGCGACAATGAACCGACAAAAGTTACCATAGCCAGAAATTCCGTTTTGGTCCCGGCTAAACTTCAGTATCGCGGCAATGATGTTGAAATACGGCTCTTGTTGGATACGGGGGCCAGCAAAACCATGATAAATGCCGACATTGCAGACAAACTGTCGATCGATCTCGCCCAGGGAAAGAAGTTTAAGGTTCAGGTCATTGGTGGAGCGATGATCGATGCACACCTGGTGAAAATTAATAGTTTGCATGTAGGGCCGCATGTGAGGCGTGACATGGATGTTTTTGTCGTTCCCCATAAGGGCCCCGCGGTCGAATATGATGGCTTGCTGGGGATGGATGTTTTGCGTGGATTGAAGTATCGCGTTGATTTTAAAAAGAAAATCATCGTGTGGGAATAGTTCCTTTCAGAAGAACGGGCGCTTCGTAAACTTTCCTCTTTTGGCCTGATCCGGAGCGAAGACCAAATGTTATTCACCTGTCGGGACGGTCGCACCAGCCGATCTCTTGAGGATGTTTTCGTGCGGAAGATTTTGAAATGGCCGCAGTGCAGTCAAGATGCCGTTCGCAATGGGTTTGTCATCCTGCACTTAAGTTTCCGCATGAGTTGTTCCGGAGAGTTTTCTAGAAAATTCTGAACGCAACGCAAGTTAAACTGAAAAAATTAAAGCGGCCCCTTGCATATTTCATATGTTGCGTTTAAATTCTTTTGTCACCACCACATAAAAACTCAAGGAGATCAAAATGGCAACCTTACTGGAAATGGCCGCCGAGATCGTGGCAGCACATGCTTCAAGCACCACGATGACCAAGGAAGAACTTGTTGCAGAGATCGCCAGCGTGTATCAAGCTCTGGCCGCTCTCGAGAAGGGCGAGACTGTTGCTGTTGAAGCCGCATCTGCCGAAGCTGGCCCTGTCGTATCGAAGAAGAAAGCTTTTGGCAAAGATAAGGTCTTCTGCATGATCTGTGGCCAGGGGATGAAAACCCTGACGCGCCACCTCAAGACGGCCCATGGCCTGAAGCCCGGCCAGTACAAAAAGCAATTCGGCATCCCCAGCAGCCAGTCCCTTGCCGCCAAGAGCTATTCCGAGACGCGTCGGCAAATGGCACTTGACCGTGGCCTCCCTGCCAAGCTGGCCGAGGCCCGTGCCGCCAGGGGAAAGAAAGCCGCGGCGCCCAAGGCCAAGGCGGCTCCGAAGGCAAAAGCTGCCAAGAAAAAGTAAGCAGGGCGACATCGTGGGGACACAAAGGGCCGGGGAGAAATCCCCGGCCTTTTCCTTTCTGCAGATTTAATCCTACGTTAAGATTCTCTCCCGAGGGGTAATTTTCAAGACGATCGCCAGAAATATTTTTCCTGTGTACCGGCCGGGGAGGTCGTGAGAGCGTTCGGGTTGCTGTTTCAAGGCGGCGCCGGGTAAATACGGTCTTGATGTCCAGGATAAATATGGGTTAATTTTGCCCGGCAGGGGAATCCCTGCCCACGGACAAAAACGCAAGGAATTCCATCATGAAAAGCGAAAAACCGAGGCGCCTTGGGATCTGCCGGTTGATCCTGATGGCGGCCATGCTGTCCCTTCTGGTTTCCTGCACCTCCAAGCCGGAAGATCTGTGCCTGGGAAAATGGCGCACCGATGACGGCACCGCCCAGGTCGAATTGCTCGAAGGCGGAAAAATCTTGATCACCGAACGGCACGTCCTGGTGCACGGCAAGTACGCGTTTCTGGACAAGGACCGCATTAAGGTCGAACTGGATGGCTATGAGCACGTCGGCGGGCCACCCGTCATTACCGTGGCCATCACCCGGGACGAGATGACCTGGACATATCCGAACGGCGAGGTTTTGAAGTACAAGCGGATGGGCTAGGACAAAGCTCTCCTGATGCGAAGCCGGGGAAAAGCTTAACGATTTATTCAGCAGCGGAGAGGCCATGAGCAAGCGCAGCAAACTCCTTACGTTCAGCCTGGCCCTTATGGCGGCCACCTGGGTCCTCGCTGCCTGCGAAAAGGATTCCGGCCGTGCGCCCCAGGCGCTCACCAATGCCCGGGTCAGCCGGGACCTGGTGGAAAAGACGGTTGCGGACAGCGCGGTCGGCGAGTTCCGTCTCGGCAGGGAGACTTACGCGGAGATCAGGGAGCAGCGGGCGTCCGGCGGTAAGACCGTGGTGCGTGCGGCACTGCGGGCCATCGATGCCAAGGCCAGGACGGGGATCGAGGGGGACGTGGAACTGACCTATGCCGCGGATGGCGCGATCGATACGCTGCGCGGCACGTCTTTGCGCCGGATGGACGGCAAGTATGCCGAGCGCCTGGCGGAGCTGGTCCCTTTCCCGCTGCACTTTGCCGCCAATATCGGCGACCTCGGCAAAGTCGAGGAGGAGCTGCAAAAAGGAACCGCGGTCGATCTTCCGGAAGAGAAGAAGGGCTCGACCGCGTTGATGTTCGCCGCTGAGCGGGGTTTCCCCGAGATCGTGAAGCGGCTTGCCGCCAAGGGGGGCAACGTCAACCACAGGAACAAGTACGGCTTCTCCGCGCTCCACGCGGCGGCCGCCGGGAACCGGCTGGAGGTGGCGAAGTTCTTGCTGGAGAAGGGGGCTCAGGTCGACGTCCAGGACGAGTTGGGCCAGACGCCGCTCTATTTCGCCGCCGAGCGCGGCCACCTCGACCTGGTCCGGCTGTTGGTGGAAAAAGGGGCCGATGTCAACAAGCCGGCCAAAAAGGGCTGGCCGCCTCTTTACGCCGCGGCCGCGGGCAATTTCCTGGACGTCGCCAAATTCCTCCTTGAGCATGGGGCCACGGTGAACACCAAAACCGGCGCGACAACGCATTCGCCCCTGCTGATTGCCGCCCACAACAAGAACGTCGAGATGGTGCGCCTGCTTCTGGCGGCCGGGGCTGATCGCTCGGCGCGTTTGAGCAGTCATCATTCCGGCTACCAGAACCAGACCGCCCTGGATATCGCCAGGCGGCAGGGGAGCCGCGAGATTGTCGAGCTGCTGGAGCAAACGCCCACCCGCTGAAAAGGCCGGGTCGGCGCGGCGGTCCCGCCGGAGGAGGGGGAGGCTTAGTAGTCGATCCCCGGCTGCGGTTCGATCTGTTTGCGGTAGGCGTGCTTGATCTCGTTGACCTCGCTGACGGTGTCGGCGCGGTCGATGACTTCCGGCGCGGCATGACGGCCGGTCAGCACCAGGTGCATGGCCGGCGGGCGCTCGTCGAGCAGGGCCAGCAGCTGCTCCAGGTCGACGAGGCGGTGCTTGAGGGCGTTGTTGATCTCGTCGAGCACCACCAGGTCGAAGTTCCCAGAGAGCATCTTCTCCCGCGCCAGGGCCATGGCTCCTTGGGCGTTGGCGCGATGCTCGTCGCGACTGTAGGGATTGCCGCGAATCCCGCAGAAGCCCTTGCCGGTGGCGTGCAGTTCGACCAGCTCGCCGAGCAGCTTCACCCCGTCCCACTCCCCCGAGTAGAGATCCCCCTTCATGAACTGGACGATGCAGCTGCGCTTGCCGTGGCCGCAGGCGCGCAGCACGATCCCCATGGCGCTGGTAGTCTTCCCCTTGCCGTTGCCGGTGATCACCACCACCAGCCCCTGCGGGTTCTTCGGCTGCAGGCGGTCGACGGTCGCGGGCTTGGACGCGATCTGGTTCATGCGGCACTCCTTGCGCTGGTCATTCTGGCGCCCCGGCGAGGAGCGGCAGGGGACAGGCGGGGATCAGGCCGCGCGCTTCGGCGCGGGCCAGCAGCGTCTCCACCGCCCTTAGCCCCTCGCTGCCGAGATCGCGTGAGAATTCGTTGACGTACAGGCGGATGTGCGCATCCGTCACCGTGTCGTCGAGTTCCTGGGCATGGGCGCGGATGTAGTTACGGGCTGCCTGCGGCCGGCCCCAGGCGTATTCGAGGCTGGCCCGGATCGCCCCATCGATGGCGGCGATCAGTTCCCTGCCCAGGGACCGCCGGGCGAGGATCCCCCCCAGGGGGAGCGGCAGGCCGGTCTCCGTCTCCCACCAGGCGCCCAGGTCGAGCACGGGGTGGAAGCCGGCAGCCCGGTAGGTGAAGCGCGATTCGTGGATGATGACCCCGGCCTCGACTTCGCCCTGCTTAAGGCTCGGCATGATGCGGTCGAACGGCATCGGCAGCGTGTTTTCGAAGCCCTCACCGCAGAGCTGCAGCAGCAGGTTGGCGGTGGTCAGGGTGCCGGGGATGGCGATGCGCCGGCCGCGCAGGGCGGCCATGCTGGTCGGCTGCCGGGCGATGACCAGCGGCCCGCAGCCTCGCCCCAGGGCCCCGCCGCTGTGCAGCAGCCCATACTGGTCACGCAGGTGGCCGAGGGCGTGATACGAGACCTTGGTCAGGTCGAGCTCTCCGGCAAGGGCCAGGCGATTGAGGGTTTCCACATCCTCCAGGCACTCGCGCACCGTGAAGCCGGGGGTCGGCACCAGGCCGTGCACCAGGGCGTTAAAGATGAAGGTGTCGTTCGGGCAGGGAGAGTAGCCGAGGGTCAGGGGGCGGGTCATGCCGGTTCCTGGCGCTCCTCCCAGCCGGCCAGCACCGCGCGCACCGCCTGCTGGGCGACGGCGGCGGCGGTCGGCAGATCCCAGCGCGCCGGATCGCGGTCCTCGACCAGGTTGGAGATGCCGCGGATCTCCAGCCAGGGGACGCCGAGGCGGGCACAGACCTGGGCGATGGCCGCCCCTTCCATGTTTTCGCCCAGCCCGCCGGTGCGGGTCGCCAGCGCGTCTCCCGCGAGAGCCGTTCCCGAGCAGGTGGAGACGGTGACCAGCGGGCCGACGGCGATGCGCCGCTGCCGGCCCAATTCGCGGACCGCGGTGCGGTGGGCCAGGGAGAGCAGTTCGGGGTCCGCCGGGTAATGATTGTACCACTGCTCTCCGGCGCGCTCGGCCAGCGGCAGGCCCAGCCCCTGCATGTCGAGAAAACCGCCCGGGGTGAGGGTCCCCTCGTCGCCGTAGATCTCCGCGCTGGCCAGTAACAGGTCGCCGGTCTGCAGACCGTGTCCGGGATAGACGCCGGCGCTGCCGAAGCAGATCACCGCTTCGGGCCGCAGGGTTTCCAGCAACAGCATGGCACAGGCTGCGGCGTTGGCCTTGCCGACGCCGCTCGCCTGCAGCGCCACCGCCTGACCGGCCAGTTTTCCCAGGTAGAGGCTGCGATTGCCGCAGCGCCTTACCTCGCACGGCGTCAGTTCGCGGCGCAGCAGCTCGCTTTCGGCAGGGACGGCGGCGATGAGGAGGATCATAAGTCGGGTGCGGGGTGCGAAGTGCGGGGAAAACCACGTTCCCTGAACCGCGAACCGGGCTAGGGTTTGTACCAGCCGTGCCTGATCAGATCCCGGCGCAGGTCAACCCCGGCATGGCGAATGACACCATTGTACCAGAAATGTTCTTCGGGAACGGCCGTTTCCGGGGGGTCGAGGCGCTTGCGCCGGTCGGTGAGGCTCTGGCGAAACTTCTCGTCCGGCTCCTGCAGAGTGTCGCGAATCCGCGAGCAGAGCGGTTCCGGGGTGTTGGCGATGACGTGCTGGATCATGTCGCGCAGGCGCAGCCCCTGGCGGTACTCCCACAGGTCGCCTTCGAAGCGGGCGCTGCACTCGCTGACGAAGTCGTTCCAGTCGAGCAGCAGGGTGCCGAAGTCCTCTTCGGCAAACTCGGCAAATTCGGCATCGGTGCTTAACAGCTCCTCGATGAGGTCCTGTTCGCGACGCGAGAAGAAGAACGACAGGCTCTCCTCCACCGGGTACATGTCGAGGTTTTCAACCAGTTCGCGGCAGAAGCTGGCGTAGTCGAGCTCGCGGTCGCTGAAGCGGTGCAGGCTCACCGGAAGACTCGGGCGCTCCAGGCAGAGCAGGGAAAGATGGTCGTGCCCCAGGTCGGTGTGCAGCAAGAGGTCGCGGCGATGCGGCACACCGGCTTTTGCCAGTTGATCCATGAAGCGGATGTGGTGATCGGTAAAACAGGTCAGCAGCTTTTCCTCGGAGTAGAACAGCTCCTGGCTGGCCCGGTTGTTGGCCAGGCCGAAACCGACGAAGCCGTCGTTGAGCAGGCGCTCCCAGTAGGGCTCAATGGCGTTCAGGATCTCGCCGACCGGCAAGTAGGGGGAATAATGGATGGTCGGCGCCGGGGGCGCCTCTTCCGCGCCACCTGGCTCGCTGGTATAGAACTCGAGGATGAAGAAGGCTTCGCCGGGGAGGGCGCGGGCAAACTCGGTAAAAACCCGACGAATGCGCTGCATCCCGGCCAGGACCGCGAAGTGATAGGTGTCGGTGGAATTTTCCAGCAGGGAGAAGGTATAGCCTTCGCGCAGCACCTTCGGCCGCCGGCGCGCCTGAGGCCAGAGTTGGACACCGATCGGAAAATCAGGAAACAGCTGGGGCAAGGACAACCTCGACAAGCCGGCATGGCAGCCGGGGCATGGGATAGTCCATCATGCGGTATCTGGCGCGCCGAAGTCAACCGTGCCCCCGGTGCACTTCCTTCCCCGCCGGGTTTCTGCTATAAGGGGAGACGGCGGCCCCGATGCCGCCCATCCACAATCAATGCCTGTGATCCCAGCCGAAACTTTCGAGTCGCCAGCCGAGCCGGTGGTGGTGCCGCGTGCCGAGCATGGCCTGTCGCGCAGCCGCATCGATCCCCAGACGCTGAGTGTCCTCTACCGCCTACACCGGGCCGGCTTCACCGCCTATCTGGTCGGGGGCGGCGTGCGCGACCTGCTGCTGGAGCGGACCCCCAAGGATTTCGATGTCGGCACCAATGCCACGCCACAGCAGGTCAAGCGTCTGTTCCGCAACTGTTTCCTGGTCGGGCGGCGTTTCCGGCTGGCCCACGTGCGCTTCGGCAAGGACGAGGTCGTGGAGGTGGCGACCTTCCGGCGCCAGGCCACCAGCGACGATCTCCCCGAGGATCCCGGCGATCACCGGATGGTGGCGGAGAACGTCTTCGGCACGCCGCGTGAGGATGCCTTCCGCCGCGATTTCACCATCAACGCGCTCTTCTACGATATCGCCAGCTTCAGCATCATCGACCATGTCGGCGGGCTGGCTGACCTGGCCGCGCGCCGGCTGCGGGTTATCGGCGACCCCCTTGTGCGCTTCACCGAGGACCCGGTGCGCATGCTGCGGGCCCTGGAGTTTGCCGCGCGGCTCGGCTTCACCCTGGACGAGGCGACCCGCGAAGGGATTTATGTCCGTGCGCCGCTGATTGCCGAGGCGGCGCCGGCCCGCCTGCGCGAGGAGTTGCTGGAGCTCTTTCGCCACGCCGTCGCCGGCAAGGTGCTGCGCCAGGCCCAGGCGACCGGCCTGCTCGAGCCGCTGCTGGCCGGCTACGAGGGAGACGCGTCGACCTTCGCCCTGCTCGACCGGCTCGATGCCCGGACCGCCGCCGGCGGACGCATCGACGAAGCCGTGGTGCTGGCGGCGCTCTTCCTCTCGCGCTTCTGGCGCCAGTGCCCGCCGGGCACCGAGCGGCCGGTCGGCGAGATCCTGGAACTGGCCAACCTGGAACTCGACCTGCACTGCGGTTATTTCCGCATCGCCCACGGCATCCGCCATCAGGCCCGGGAACTGCTGGTCGGCTGCCACCGCCTGGGGCGGGGTCGTGGCCATCGCGGCGAGCGCCGCTTCCTCAGCCACCCGTCCACCCCCGCGGCCCTCGACCTGTTTGAGCTGTGGCTGCAGGCCGGCGGCGGCGACCCGGCCCTGGCCTCCGCCTGGCGTGAGGCGCTGCGCCAGCCTGACGCACCCTCCCCCGCACCGCCCCCGGCCGGCGGCCGCCGACGCCGGCGGTCAAGGCGGCGCAAGCCAAAGCACCCTCGCCAGGAAACCCCCTAAATTTCCCGCAGCAACTCCCGCAGGCGCTTTGCTTCGGCGTCGGTCAAAGGCCGGTCGCGGAAGACCGCTCCTTGGTAGATGGCGGCGAATTCCCGGCAGGCCGCACTCTCTGTGCGCGCCGTCATTTCGCTAAGCGTCAGGTGCTCGGCAGCGGCTTGCGGACCGTAGCGCCGCCGCAGGCGGGCGCGCAGGGCGGCAAGCAGGCGGGCCTCGCGGCTGCCGCGCCGCCGGCGCAGCCACCAGACTGCGGCCCCGCCGGCTCCGGCACAGAACAGCACCACCCCCAGCGTACCGGCCTGCCCGCGCAGCTCCTCGGTTGAAAACCCCTGCCACAGGCGCTGCCCTGCGCCGAGCAGTTCCAACTGCCTGGAGAGGTCGAAGATGACCACCAGCTGCAGCCACTGGTAGTTGAGGGCATCGCTGAGCTGCTGCCAGCGACTCAGGCCGGCGCTGCGCGCAGCACGCAGCGTCTCGCCGGCGTTGGCGGCCCACTGGCTGGGATCGACCCGCTGCCACAGGCCGTCATCGTCCAGCACCTCGACCCAGACGTGGGCCGTGTCGTCATGGACCAGGTAATAACCGCCGAGGGCGTTGTAGTCGCCGCCGTAGTAGCCGCCGACCAGGCGGGCCGGGAGACCGGCCAGACGGGCCAGGGTGACGTAGGCCGAGGCGAAGAATTCGCAGTAGCCGCGGCGGGTGCCGAAGAGAAAGTCGTCGATGGGGTCGGGGCCCCCCGCCACGCCGCTTTGGGCATAGCTGAGCCGGTTTTGCCGGAAGAACTCCGCCAGGGCGGCGAGCCGCGCGGCGCTCCCGGGGCCGCTGGCGGCGATGCGTGCCGCGGCCGCCGCGACACGGGGCGAAACCGGCGTAGACACGGCCAGATAGAAATCCCGGTCGAGGTCGCGGCCGGTGCGCAGCTCCCCGCCGGGGATGGCCGTGACTGTATAGCGGTAGCGCCGGTTCTGGGCGGCAGACAGCTCAAAGACCCGGTCGAAGCCGCTCTGGTGGCGGATGCCGTCGACCTGCAGCGGCCGGTCGAGAGTGACCAGGTAGCGGTCCCGGTGCGGTTCCGGGTAGATGGCCAGCATGATCGGGCTGCCGCCGGCTACGCGCACTCCGCTCTCGGGCGGCGGCAGGGCGCGCACCCAGCGCGCACCGTCCGGCTGGTTGAGGACCAGAGCCCGCCAGTAGCGCTCCTCCGGGGGGATCTCCGGCCCTTCGGCACGGAAGGCCAGGGTTTTGCTCTCCCCCAGCCGGGCGAAGGCCCCGGGGTTGACACTTTCAGCGAGGCCGGTTACGGCCTGCGGGGCGGGGTTGAGGAAATTCCACAAGGGGCTGGCCGTCCGCGGCAGAATCACGAAAAAACCGAGCATCAGCACCAGGGAGGCGGCCGGCATGAGCAGGGCCACCCGCAGCAGCCGTCCCAGCTCGCCTGCGGAGAGGATCAGGTTCGGCGCGGTGACGAAGACCGTCAGCAGCAGCAGGCTGACGGTGACGGCCACCACCAGCAGCACCAGGTAGACGATGAAGCCGATCTCCAGGGTCAGCAGCGAGGAGCCGGCCAAAATGAAGAGGGCGAGGACGAAGATCTGCAGGTAATCGCGCCCCAGCTTGGCGCTCAACAGGCGCACCACCAGCAGAACCGCCAGGGCGTTGACCAGCGGCTCGCCGATCTCCGCCGCGCGCCTGACCTGCAGGGCATACCAGATGAGGCCGCCTGCCGCCAGCAGCGTGCCCGGCAGGGCGCTGAGCAGCGGCCGGCCGCGCCGGTCGCACCACCAGCCGAGAGGGACGGCCGCAAGGGCGGCGACGCGTAGCGGCAGGTCGAGGAACGGCAGGACCGGGAGCAGGGCAAGGAGCGCCACGGCCCCGGCCAGCCCGTCAAGCAGCGCCTTGATCGCGATCATACAGGGCCAGCGTGCGCAGCAGCTGTAGTTTATGGGGCGGGCCGAGCCGCGGCGGCAGCCGCGTGGTGCCGGCCCGCAGGCCGACGGGGCGCCCGGAGCGCAGCAGCTGCTGGACCAGATACGTGGCGCAGCGCAGACGCTCCTCCAGGTCAGGCCCGGGGATGGCGTTCAGGTCGAGGGTCACCGGCATGCGGCTGGTGGCGCTCAGCTCCTTGACCTTGAGCTGGTTGTGGCGGGCGCTCAGCTTCCAGTGGATCAGGCGCAGCGGCTCGCCGCCGCGATAGTCGCCGATGCGGCTGATCTCTCCTTCCGTCCCCTTGCGGGCCGCCGCGGCGGCGCCGCGCGCCCCGCCGGCATCGGGCTGCCACGGCAGCGCGCAGGGGCGCGGCGCCGGGAAGACCAGCACCGGCTCGGCGACCGGGAGGGTGAGGGAGCGGATGAAGAAGTTGATCGGGAAGCGGGAGCGGACCTGCAGCGGCGGCAGCGACTGCCAGCCGCGCCCGGCGAGCGTGAAGGTCAGGCTGCGGCGCTGGCTCTTCCCTGGCTCGACCAGCGGGAAGAGCGCCCGCTCCTCGCCGACGCTGATCTCCAGAAGACAAACCGGCAGGGAACGGCGCCCGTTGACCAGTTCGATGCCGAGCAGGGTCGGCACGCCGTCGAAAACCTCCTCGGGGGGGAGACAGCGCAGGCTGAGGCGGGCCAGGTTCCAGCGGCCGAGAATTCCCGAAACCGCCATGAAGCCGAGCAGCGCCGAAACCAAAAGGTAGAGGAGGTTGTTGCCGGTGTTGACGGCGGCGAAGCCGAGCAGGAGGGTCATGGCGATGTACAGCCCCCCGGCCCGGGTCAGGGTCAGGCCAAAGGCACCGGGGTGCTGTCGAGAAGCGATAGCAGGATCTCCTTGCGGTCGAGCGCCTCGTGCTCGGGGCGCAGGATCAGGCGGTGAGCGCACACCGGCACGAACAGCGCCTTGACGTCTTCGGGGAGGACATGGTCGCGCCCGGCGAGAAAGGCGCTGGCGCGGGCGGCGTCGGCCACGCCGATGGCGCCGCGGGTGGACACTCCGGCCAGCACCATGGGGTGGCTGCGGGTGGCGCTGGCCAGACGGTAGACGTACTCGGCGATCCTGGTGGCGACGTGCACCTCGCTGCGCACGGCCCGGCGGGCCGCCTGCAACTGCCCGGCGTCGAGCAGCGGGGTGATCTCCAGGATCTCGTCGCGAATGCTGCCGCTGAGAATGATGGCCTTCTCCATGGCTTCCGGCGGATAGCCGATGCCGGTGGTCAGCAGAAACCGGTCGAGTTGCGACTCCGGCAGCGGATAGGTGCCGATCTGCTCGACCGGATTCTGGGTGGCGATGACCATGAACGGCTCGGGGAGGTGGTAGGTGGTGCCGTCGACCGTCACCCGCCGTTCCTCCATGGCTTCCAGAAGGGCGCTCTGCGTTTTCGGGGTGGCCCGGTTGATTTCGTCGGCCAGCACCAGGTTGTTGAAGATCGGCCCGGGGAGGAAGCGGAATTCATCGCGGTTGCGGTCGAAAATCGACAGGCCGGTGATGTCCGACGGCAGCAGGTCGCTGGTACACTGGATGCGGCCGAAGGAGAGGCCGAGGGTTTTGGTCAGGGCCAGGGCCAGGGTGGTCTTGCCGACGCCGGGGATATCCTCGATCAGCAGGTGGCCGCCGGCAAGCAGACTGGTCATCGCCAGCTTGACCGCCTGGATCTTTCCTTTGAGATAGCGCTCGGCTAGGGTGTCGATGGCCTGCAGGACCGGTTCGCGGGGATGGCTGTGCATGTGTCTCCTTCGCGGCAGGACAAGGGGAGTCGGTTGACCCTTAAGGGCCGCTGTGGTTAAATTCTACCCGATTTCAAAGGAGATGTCCTTATCGATGGTCACCGCCTTTCTTGGCCTGGGGAGCAATCTCGGCGATCGGCTCGCCTGGCTGCAAAGTGGCCGCGACCGCCTGGCGGCGACACCGGGAATCGTGATCGAAGGGTGCTCGGCGCTCTACGAAACCGCCGCCGAGGGAGCCCCTCCCGGCAGCCCCGCTTTCCTCAACGCCGTTCTCAAGGTGCGGACCACGCTCGCGCCTCGGCAGCTGCTGGAGCGCTGCCTGGCTATCGAAGCCGATCTGGGCCGCACCCGCGCGGAGCCCAATGCGCCGCGCACCCTGGATATCGACCTGCTGCTCTACGGGGAGGCCGTCATCGACGAGCCGGGGCTTGAAGTCCCGCACCCGCGCCTGACCGAGCGGGTCTTCGTACTGGTCCCACTGGCGGAACTCGCCGCCACTTTGCAGCATCCGCAGTTGCACCGGCCGCTGGCGGAGCTGGCTGCGAGCCTCCCTGCAACGGCGGCCCTGACCCCGCTGTGCGGCGCCTGGTGACGGCATGCTGATCCGTTTGCTCCTCTGGGCGATTTTCGGTTTCCTGATCTACACCGTGGTTCAGGCGGCCTGGCAAGCCTTTCATCGGCCGCGGCAGACCCCGCCGCCCGAAAAAAGCCGGGGCGGCGAGACGATGGAGCGTGATCCGCACTGCGGCACCTATGTGCCGCGCGGCGACGCCGTGACCGCCACGGTGCGCGGCCAGCAGCATTGGTTCTGCTCGGCCCGCTGCCGGGATGAGTATTTGAAACAACGGTAGGGGCGGGGTTTCCCCGCCCACGGGCGCGGCGACCGCGCCCCTGCCATCGAGACCAACGCCCATCATTCAGGAGACCACCATGAAATTCTTCATTGACACGGCCGACACCGCGGAAATCCGCGCCGCCCTGGAGCTGGGGCTGGTCGATGGCGTGACCACCAACCCCTCGCTGGTGGCCAAGACCGGCCGCGAGTTCCATGCCGTGCTGCGCGAGATCGCGGCCCTGGTCGACGGGCCGATCTCCGCCGAGGTGGTCGCCACCGAGTGTGGCGCCATGGTGGCCGAAGCCACGGTGCTGCAGGCCATCGATCCACAGCGCATCGTCATCAAGCTTCCCCTGACCGCCGACGGCCTCAAGGCCACGCGCATCCTCAGCGCCGAGGGGATCCGTACCAACGTCACCCTGGTCTTCTCGCCGCTGCAGGCGCTGCTGGCCGCCAAGGCCGGCGCGACCTACGTCTCTCCCTTCGTCGGCCGGTTGGACGACATCGGCCACATCGGCATGGACGGCGTCGAGCAGATCAAGACGATCTTCGACAACTACGGCTACCAGACCGAGATCATCGTCGCCTCGGTGCGCAGCCCGCTGCACGTGCTGCAAGCCGGACTGATGGGAGCCGACATCTGCACCATCCCCTATGCGGTCATGCTGCAGCTGATGAAGCACCCGCTCACCGACATCGGCATCGACAAGTTCCTCAGCGACTGGGCCAAGGCCAAGAAATAAGCCCGGTTACAGGAACTCCTGCACCAGTCGGTCGAAGAGCAGCCAACCGTCGACACTCAGTCGCCAGCCGCCGTTCTCCCGCCGCAGCCAGGGCGCCAGCTTTTGCACCGCGGCCGGATGGGCTTCCGCCACGGTGCAGCCGAAGCGCTCCCGGAAGGCCGCATCGCTGACCCCGGCGGCGGTGCGCAGCCCCAGGTAAAGGCTCTCGCCCATGGCGGCCGCCCGATCGAAACGCTCCAGGCATTCGCAGGGCTCACGCCCTTCCCGCAGCGCTGCCGCATAGCCGGCGAGGTCCGCCGGTACGGCCCAGCGTTCCCCCCAGCCGATGTCGCGAAAGGAATGGGCGCCGGCACCGATTCCCAGGTACGGCCGGCGCTGCCAGTAGCCGAGATTGTGCCGGCACTCCTGCCCCGGGCGCGCGTAGTTGGCGATCTCGTAGTGCAGGTAACCGGCGGCGGTCAGGCGCTCGTGCACGAGCAGAAACGCCTCGGCATAGAAGTCGCCGTCGGGGAGGGTCAGCTCGCCGCGCTGCACCCGGTGATGAAACGGGGTGTCCGGTTCGGCGGTCAGGCCGTAGCAGGAGAGGTGCTCGGGGGCGAGATCGAGATAGCGGTCGACTTCTCCGGCGAGAGCGGCGAGGGTTTGCCCCGGCAGGGCGAAGATCAGGTCGACGGACAGGTTGGCATACCCGGCCCGGCGCGCCTGCGCCACCGCCTCTCTCCCGTGCGCGGCTGTATGCAGCCGGCCGAGGGTGACCAGTTGCCGCGGGTCGAGGCTTTGCAGCCCCAAAGAGAGGCGGTTGACCCCGGCGCCGCGGTAGCCGGACAGGCGGGCCAGGGTCACCGTGCCGGGGTTGGCCTCCAGGGTGATCTCGGCATCGCCGGTAACGCCGAAGTCGCGAGCCGCGGCTTGGAGCAGGCTGCCGACCGTCTCAGGGGCAAGGAGCGAGGGCGTGCCGCCGCCGAAGTAGATGGTATCGAAGGGCCCCTGCCCGCCGCAGTCGGCGACCCGGCGCAGATGCTGGCGCAGCAGCTCCGGGTAGGCCGTGAGGCGGCCATCCGCGAGGGTTTCGACCGAGAAGAAGTCGCAGTAGGGGCACTTGCGCTTGCAGAAGGGGATGTGCAGGTAGAGGCCGGGCATCCCCCTGTGTAGCGCCGCCGGGGGAGGGTGTCAAGCCGCACCCCGCGACAAGACGATTGCTCCCCTCCCCGCCGCGGCATATAATCGCCGCATCTATCCGTCTGCAAAGGAGCCGGCATGGAACGCCAAGTCACCGCCGCCGCCATCCAGTTCAACATCACCCTCGGCGAGATTGACCGCAACTTGGCCAAGGCCGAAGCCGCCCTGCGCCGGGTCGCCTCCCAAGGCGCGCAACTGGCGGTCCTCCCGGAGATGTGGAGTGCCGGTTTTGCCTACAAGAAACTCCCCGAGCTGGCGGCCGAAACGCCGCGGGTTCTGGAGAAGGTCGCCGCCTTGAGCGCCGAACTCGGTCTGACCGTGGTCGGCAGTCTGCCCGAACTTGCCGGAGGCAAGGTGTGCAACACCTCCTACGTCACCGACCGCGGCCGCCAGGCCGGCTGCTACCGCAAGCTGCATCTCTTCTCGCTGATGAGCGAGAACGAGCACATCGCCGCCGGGGAACAGTCCGTCGTGGTCGAGACCTCGGTCGGCAAGCTCGGCCTGGCGGTCTGCTATGACCTGCGCTTTCCCGAGCTGTTCCGCAAGCTGGCCCTGGACGGCGCCGAGATCCTCTGCCTCCCCGGCGAGTGGCCGGCCCCCCGCCAGCTGCACTGGCGGACCCTGCTGCGTGCCCGCGCCATCGAAAACCAGTGCTTCGTCATTGCCGCCAACTGCTGCGGCCGTCAGGGGAGGCTGGATTTCTTCGGCATGAGCCTGATCATCGCCCCGCGTGGCGAACTGCTGGCCGAGGGCGACGACTTCGCCACCGAGCTGGTGGCCACCTGCGACTTTAACGAACTCACCGACTACCGCGCGCAGATCACCTGCTTTGCCGATCGCCGTCCGGACGTCTACGGAACGCTCCCCTGATCCGCGCCAGGACCAACAGCTTGCTGTGCCGCGCGGCTGTCCTGCTGCTGCTCGCAATCCTGGCCGGAGGGGAGCCGGCCCTGGCCGGAACCGCGGGTTTTGCCGCGTGGAAAGAGAAGTTCGCCGCCAAGCTGAAGAAACAGGGCTTCGCTCAGCCGGCCGTCGAGCTGTTTCTGGCCAGCGCCTATTTCGTGGACAAGCCGATCCAGGCGCAAAAGCGCCAGCCCGAAAAGATCACCCGCTTCGCGGACTATCGCCGCCTGCTGCTCACCCCCGAGCGGATTGCCGACGGGCAGAAGCTGCTGCGCGACTATCGCCAGTTCTACAGCGAAACCGGCGAGCGCTTCGGCCTGGAACCGCAGTTGCTGGTGGCCCTGTGGGGGGTCGAGAGCTCCTACGGGCGCATCATGGGGAAGCATCCGATCATCGCCTCGCTGGCCTCGCTTGCCTACGCGGGGAAGCGCCGGGAGTTTTTCGAACAGCAGCTGGTGGCGGCGGTGCGGATCGCCGCCCGCGGCGACATGCCGGTCGACAGGATGACCGGTTCCTGGGCCGGGGCGATGGGGCATTACCAGTTCATCCCGACGACCTTCGAGCGTTTCGCCGTCGACGGCGACGGTGACAACCGCCGCGATCTGTGCGGTTCCTACGCCGATGCCGCGGCCTCGGCCGGCAACTACCTGCACGGTCTCGGCTGGCAGGTCGGGGATGTGCGGATTTATGCGCTCGATCCGGACAAGGCGCGGAGATTCTCCAAGCCGCAGAGCAAGCCGGTGTTCCATCCGGCGAGTCACTGGGTGCAGAACGGCCTTTTGCCAACGGGGGAGGCAAACGCGACGCAGCGGCTCAAGCTGGTTGCCGTCGATGAAGGCCGTTCCGGGTATTTTCTGGTCGCTCCGGGCTTCGACCGGCTCAAGGAGTGGAACCGCTCGACCTACTTCGCGCTGGCGGTCATGTTGCTGGCCGAGCAGGTCGTCGCGGGCGGCGGAGGGAACACTTCTTGATCGTCCGGAGATTTGTGATATCTTCGTTTCCGCCCGGCTGACGACCCTCCTTGCACAGAGGTTGCATGAACATGGCGAAAAAAATTCTGATCATCGACGATTCCGCCACCGTCCGCCAGGCGGTGCGCATGCCGCTGCAAAAGGACGACTACCTCTGCGTCGAGGCGGTGGACGGGATCGATGGCCTGAACCAGTTGAAAACCGAGAGTTTCGACCTGATCATCACCGATATCAACATGCCCAACCTCGATGGCTTCGAGCTGATCCGGCAGGCCCGGCAGCTGCCAACGTCGCGCTTCACGCCGATCGTCGTCCTGACCACCGAATCGAGCGAGGAATTGAAAAAGCGCGGCAAGGCGGCCGGGGCGTCCGGCTGGATCGTCAAGCCGTTCCAGGCGGAACAGCTCCTCAAGGTCCTGAGGCTGCTGCTCAAATAGGGCGGCAAACGGCAGCGCCCGGGTGTGACTGACAAGAGAAACGGAGCCGGATGAAAAACGCCGCAGCCGTGTTCGGAAATTTCCAGCAGGCCCTCCGCTTCATGTCCTGCGTGTTGCGCGATTTCCGGCGCAACCAGGGGCTGCTTCTCTCCGGGGCGATCGCCTACTACACCTTCCTCTCCATCGTGCCGATGGCGCTGCTGGCGGTCATCGTTCTCTCCCACGTGCTCCCCGAGCAGCAGCTGTTCCAGGTTCTTTCGGTCTACATGGACATGGTCATCCCCGGCTACACCGGGGCCCTGACCGAGCAGATGAAGTCGTTTTTCGAGCACCGGGCGGTGGTCGGGGTGGTCGGCTTCTTCGCCATGCTGTTCTTCAGCTCGATGGCCTTTTCCATGCTGGAAAACGCCATGACCCTGATCTTCTTCCATCGTTTCAAGGCCAGGAGCAAGCGTCGCCACCTGCTGGTCTCCGCCATCATCCCTTACCTGTACCTGACCCTGATCGCCCTCGGCGTCATCATGGTCTCCGCCGCGACCGGCGTGATCGAGACCTTCGTCTACCGGCAGATCGTCCATTTCGGCTGGGACTTCTCGCTGGAAGGGATTTCCGGTCTTCTTCTCTATCTGACCGGGCTGGCCGGCGAGTTCCTGATCCTCAGTTCGATCTATCTGGTCATGCCGTCGGTCCGGGTTTCCGTACACTACGCGCTGATCGGGGGGCTGACGGCCACGGTGCTGTGGGAACTGACCCGCCGGGTGCTGATCTGGTACTTTGAAGCCCTCTCCATGGTCAACCTGATCTACGGACCGATCGGCATTGCCGTCGGGGCCCTGCTCTGCGTCGAGGTCGCGGCCATTATCATCCTGCTGGGCGCCCAGGTCATCGCCGAATTGCAGGCCGGCCGCGACGGCGACACCCACGCCGGCGAAGTCTCGATGTAGCCCAAAAAAGGGCAGGGGGCAGACCCGCCGGCCTGCCCCCTGGAGGTTCCCGTTGCCAAGCAACCCTATGGTTTTCCCCCCAGGGCCAGTTTCATCGCTTCGCCCATGCGTGTCGGGCTCTCTGCCACGGTCACCCCGCAGGCACGCAGGGTGGCGATCTTGTCGGTCGCCTTCCCCTTGCCGCCGGTGACGATTGCCCCGGCATGGCCCATGCGCCGCCCCGGCGGGGCGGTGACCCCGGCGATGAACGCCGCCACCGGCTTGGTCATGTGCGCCTTGACCCACTCGGCCGCCTCCTCCTCGGCACTGCCGCCGATCTCGCCGATCATGAAGACCGCTTCGGTTTTCGGATCCTCATTGAAGAGCTTGAGACAGTCGATGAAGTTCAGGCCGATGATCGGGTCGCCGCCGATCCCTACGCAGGTCGACTGCCCCAGCCCCGCGTCGGTCAGTTGCTTGACCGCCTCGTAGGTGAGCGTGCCGCTGCGCGAAACCACACCGATCTTCCCCTTTTTATGGATATAGCCGGGCATGATGCCGACTTTGCTCTCCTCGGGGGTGATCAGCCCCGGGCAGTTCGGCCCGATCAGTTTCATGCGGTGGTCGGCAAGGATGCGCTTGACCGGCACCATGTCGCGGACCGGAATCCCCTCGGTGATGCACACCGCCAGCTCCAGCCCGGCGTCGGCCGCTTCCAGAATGGCGTCGGCGGCCGAGGGGGGCGGCACGAAGATCATCGACACGTTGGCCCTGGTGTAGCGTACCGCCTCCTCGACGGTATTGAAGACCGGAATCCCCTCGACATGCACCCCCCCCTTGCCGGGGGTGACGCCGGCGACGATCTGGGTGCCGTATTCGCGGCACATGCGCGCGTGAAACAGGCCGCTGCGGCCGGTGATCCCCTGGACCAGGACTTTCGAGTCTTTATTGAGCAGAATGGACATGGAAACCTCTCTGTCGTGAACGTTTGTGTGTAGGGGCGCAATTTATTGCGCCCAGGGCGTGATAAATCACGCCCCTACGTCACCCCCATAGCGTGCAGGTTTTATCCCAGCATCTTCACAATCCGCTGCGCGCCGTCGCCGAGATTGTCGGCGCATTGCACGTTGAGTCCCGAGGCCATCAGCAGCTTCTTCCCCTCTTCGACCTGGCTGCCGTCCATGCGCACCACGATCGGCAACGGGCAGTGCACCTCGCTGGCCGCCTCGATCACCCCTTGCGCGATGACGTCGCAGCGCATGATGCCGCCGAAGATGTTGACGAAGATCCCCTTCACGTCGGGGTCCTGGAGGATGATCTTGAAGGCTTCGGCGACCTTCTCGCGGCTGGCGCCGCCGCCGACGTCGAGGAAGTTGGCCGGTTTGCCGCCGTTTTCATTGAGGACGTCGAGGGTGGCCATCGCCAGCCCGGCGCCGTTGACCAGGCAGCCGATGCTGCCGTCGAGCTTGATGTAGGCCAGGTCGTACTTGCCGGCGGTGATCTCTAAGGGATCGAGCTGCGAGTAGTCGACCATGTCCGGGTATTCGCGGTGGCGGAAGATGGCGTTGTCGTCGAAGGACATCTTGGCGTCCATGGCCATCAGCCAGCCGGCCTTGGTGACCACCAGCGGGTTGATCTCGACCAGGGCGCAGTCCTTCTCCAGGCAGGCGCGGTAGAGGTTGAGGATCAGCTCCACACAGTCTTCGCACAGACTGCCGGACAGCCCCAGGGCCAGGGCGATCTTGCGCGCCTGGTAGGAGCGCAGCCCGGTGAGGGGGTCGATGGTGAGCTTGTGAATCTTCTCCGGTGCCTTGGCGGCCACTTCCTCGATCTCGACCCCCCCTTCCGCCGAGGCGATCAGGATGTAGCGCGAGGAGCCGCGATCGAGGGTGAGGGAGAGGTAAAACTCGCGGGCGATCTCCACCGCCTCCTCGACCAGAATGCGCCGCACCCTTAAGCCCTCCGGCCCGGTCTGCGGGGTGACCAGCTTGCGGGCGAACAACTCCTTGGCCAGTTCCTGGGCCTGCTCGGGGTGATGGACCACCTTGACGCCGCCGGCCTTGCCACGGCCGCCGGCGTAGATCTGCGCCTTGACCACGCAGTGGCCGCCCATCATCTTGGCGGCGCGCTCGACCTGGTCGGCGGTCAGGCACACCCGCCCGCGGGGCACGGGGATATCGTAGGTGCCGAGAATCTCTTTGGCCTGGTACTCGTGGATGTTCATGGTATCGTGCCTCCCGTCCGGTTGCTGCAGCGTTGCCGCAGATAAAACCATGCGCGCAAAAAACGGGATGTCAACCCGCCCGGCGTTTTTTCCGCGACGAAAAGGTTAACCGATCCAAAATTTTTTGTCTAAGTAAAAAATTTTATTGATAATAAACTAGGTTCACGCAGCGCCGCCGCGGCGCAGGTGGCCTTTTCTTTAAGTTCCTTGCGGTGTTGCGCGAGAAAGAAGTTTTGCGGGCGAGGGTCAGTGGTCGTGGTGGTGATCATGGGCATGATCACCATGGGGGGGGACGAGGGGGCGCACCGCCGGTTGCGGCCGCCGGCTGCTGTCCGGGGTGCAGACCGGGCAGCCCTGCATGGAGAAGGGCTTTTCCAGGTGGCAGGCGGCGAGCAGCGCCTCGTCGCCGAAAACCTCCAGGGTCGGGCCGTCGGCCATGACCGTGCCGTTGTGCAGGACGATGGTGCGCTCGCACAGCTCCAGGACCATGTCGAGGTCGTGGCTGGTGACGATGCGGGTGTGGTGGAATTCGCGCAAAAGGGCGATCAGCTGGCGGCGGGCGCGAGGGTCGAGACCGCTGGTCGGCTCATCCAGCACCAGGATCTCGGGGAGCATGGCCAGGACGGTGGCGATGGCCACCCGCTTCTTCTCGCCGCCGGAGAGGTGATAGGGCGGCTTGTCGCGCAGCTCCAGGGCCTCGACCCGCTCCAAGGCCTCGTCGACGCGCTCCCCGGCCTCGGCAGGTGACAGCCCCTGGTTCAACGGCCCGAAGGCCACATCGTCGTAAACCGTCGGCATGAACAGCTGGTCGTCGGGATCCTGGAAGACCATCCCCACCGTGCGGCGGATCTCCGCCAGCGTCCCCTTGGTCAGTTGATGGTCGCCGATGCGGATGGTGCCGGCGGTGGCATTGAGGTAGCCGACCAGGTGCAGCAGCAGCGTCGACTTCCCCGCCCCGTTGGCGCCGATGATCGCCACCGACTCGCCGTGATGGATGCGGAAGGAGACATCGCGCAGCGCCTCGGTGCCGTCGGGATAGACGTGGCGCAGCTGCTTGACTTCGACGATATGATGGCTCATGGCGAGGGTCCTGGACGATTAATTTCCGGTGAGCAGCCGCCCCAGCAGCCGGGGGAGGTTGTTGAAGCGCAGAAAGATGAAAAGCGCCGACCAGCCAACCAGGAACACCAGTTCCCGGGCGCCGAAATGATCCCGGCGGCGGGTGTGCAGCTCGCCGTTGAAACCGCGGGCCAGCATGGCGAGGTGAATCCGCTCGGCCCGTTCCCAGGTGCGCAGCAGCAGGTGGCCGACCAACGAGCCGAAGTGGTGCAGCCCCAGCCCCTTCTGGCCGCAGGAACGCAGCTGGCGGGCGCGGGCCACCCTCCCCCCCTCGTCGGTAAGAACAAAAATATAGCGATGCAAAAAGAGCAGCTGCACGGCAAACACCCGCGGCATCCCCAGCCGTTCGAGGGCCGCGCAGATCGCCGGAAAGCCGGTGACGGCTACCAGGACGATGGCGGCACCGGCGGTCAGTAGGGCGCGCACCACAATCGACGCGCAGGACACCCACCCCCCCCAGACATCAAGCGAACCCAGCTGCATCACCACCTGCCGGTCGAAAACGGGGTTGAACAGGCCGACCATCACCGCAAAGGGGATGACCACCGCGGCCTTGCGGGCGATATAGCCGGCCGGCAGGTCGGCCAGGGAGAGAAGCACCACCGGGTAGAGGAGAAACGGCAGCATCGCCGCCAGCTCGTAGCGGCCGAAGGAGACCACGCACAGGATGTAGACCAGGGTGGTCAGCACCTTGGCCCGGGGGTCGAGGCGATGGATGCCACTCCCCCCCATGGCCAGCAGGTCGAGACGCTTGAAGTCGAGGAGGTTGCCGTCGATGGCGAGCATGGGTCAGGCCGGCGGTTGCCGCCGGCGGAGCAGCAGGCCGACCAGCAGGCACAGGGCCAGGGTGACCGCGCCGCCAACCAGGCCGACCGTTCCCGGGGCCGGCGCACCGTCGGCAGCCGGCTTTGCGGGGAAGAGGGTGAGGCGCTCCTGTGCCGTGGCCAGCAGCGGGTACAGGCTGTCGGCGGCGGGGGCCAGTTCAGCGCCACCGGTGACCCGGGCGATGGCCCAATCCAGGCTCTCGGGGTTTTCGGAGACGAAATTTGTGAGGATCCCCCCGGTGAGCAGGGCCGCCGTCAGAAAGACCAGGATCAGCCCCCGCAGCGGCAGGTTCCCCAATGGTTGCGTCGCCTGCAGCCGGGCCTCGATCTCCGGACGGGCGCGGCAAATGAAGGCGATAATCGCGGCGGTGGCCAGCCCTTCGAGCAGGCCAATGGCCAGGTGGATCGGCTGCATCAGCAGCAGAAAGGCGTCAAACGGCAGGGCGCTGATCCCGGAAAAGCAGGTTTCCACCACCACGCCGAAGGCGGCCAACTGCAGGCTGACCACGGCGGCGACGACGGTGGCGAGCGCACGGCGCCCGCTTCTGGCCAGAGGCTGGTAGACCAGCGGGTAGGCGACATAGGCGGTCAGGGCGCCGAGGTTGATGATGTTGCAGCCCAGGGCCAGCAGGCCGCCGTCGGCGAAGAACAGCGCCTGCACCACCAAAACCGAGGCGACGCCGAGGAACGCGGCGTGGGGGCCGAGGAGGATCGCCAGCAGCAAGGCACCACCGAGGTGGCCGCAGGAGCCGGTGGCGGGGATGGCGATCTTGATCATCTGCGCAGTGAAGAGAAAGGCGCCCAGAACCGCCATCAGCGGCAACTTGCGGTCGTCCCCCTCCCGCCGCAGCTTCCGCGCGGACCAGGCGATGGCACCGGTCGTGGCACCCCACATGGTCACACCGACGGCGGGGGAGAGCAGGGCATCGACCATGTGCATCGGCTCGGAACCTTTCTTTCACCAGCAGGTTTGTCGCGACAGCCGCTGTCCGGAGAGGAGTTGGTGCGCCGCGCTTGGTGCGATGCGGCGATACATAGCATTTTTTGCGGCGCGGCGAAATGATCTAATGAGGAGGGCAGCTCTTACGCCCGCGCCGTTTGAGGAGAAGGCCGACCACGGCGCATAACGCCAGGGTGATCAGGCCGCCGACCACCCCGGACAGGCTGGCGCCGAATTTTCCTCCGTCCTCACCGTCCCCGCCCTTTGCCGGCAGGCTGTAATCCGGGAGGAGCGCCAGCTGTTCCTGCAACGACGCCAGGAGGCCATGCACGCCGCGGTCCGCTTCGGGCAGTTCCGCCGAGCCGGTTACGCCGGCGATCGCCCATTCCAGGCCGTCGGGGTGTTCCGAGGCGAACCAGACGAAAAAGCCCCCGGTTAGCAAAGTCGCCACCAGAAAAACCGCCAGCACGGAGCGGAGCGGCACGGCCCCGATGGGCCGGGCGTCCCGGGCACTTTGCAGAATCTCCGGCCGGGCCTGCCAGACGAAGGCGACGACTGCGGCGGTCACCATCCCTTCGACCAGGCCGATACCGAGATGAATCGGTTGCATCAGTGCGACGAAGGCCCCGAACGGGAGGGCGGAGATTCCCGAAGCCGCCGTCTCCAGCACCACGGCGAACGCTCCCAACTGCAGGCCGGCAACCGCCGCCAGGATGGAAGCAACGGTCAGGGTCGTCCGGGTCGGCACTTTGCCGGCGATCGGCTTGTAGATCAAAGGATAGGCAATGAACGCCGGGAAAATGCCGAGGTTGACGATGTTGCACCCCAAGGCCAGCAGGCCGCCATCGGCGAAAAACAGGGCCTGAATGAAGAGCACCGAGGCAATCGCCAGTAAAGCCGCGTAGGGGCCGAGCAGGATGGCGAGCAGCAGGCCGCCGCCGAGATGGCCGCTGGAGCCGGTGGCGGGGATGGTGAAGTTGATCATCTGCGCGGCGAAGACAAAGGCCCCGAGCACCCCTATCAGCGGCACCTTGCGCTCATCCAGCCCCTGGCGGACTTTTCGCGAGCACCAGGCGATGGTGCCGGCGCTGACAGCCCACGCGGTGCCGCCGACAGCGGGGGAGAGCAGGGCATCGGCCATATGCATGGTCAGGGTTCCTTTTTTGGATGGCACGAAAATAATACACGTGCCACTTTATGGGGCGTCTTAAGAACTGTCAAGCAGATTTGTTACAGATTTTGTGTTCGTGTTACCAGAGAGCGTTAGCTGCGGACCAGACGCGCGGCGAAGAAGCCGTCGAGACTGTGGCGGTGGGGCCAGCTGTGCAGACAGCCGCGTTCGTCGAGCAGTTCCCGGCAGGAGGAGGGGAGCAGGTCGGTGAGCGGTTCGAGGTAAAAGTCGGGATGGGCGATCAGGAAGGCGTCAACCTGCCGGTCGGTCTCCTCGGGGGTGACGGTGCACACCGCGTAGACCAGCCGCCCGCCGGGTTTAACCAGGGCGGCGGCCTGGTTCAGGATCGCCGCCTGGCGCTCGGCCAGCAGGGTGACATCGGCCGGGTGCAGGCGCCAGCGCGCCTCCGGGTTGCGGCGCAGCACACCGAGCCCGCTGCACGGCGCATCGACCAGCACCCCGTCGCAACAGCCCGGGGCGAGGAACGGCGGCAGAGTGGTCATGTCCCAGCAGCGCGTGACGATCCCGCTGCACCCCAGCCGGGCCGCGCCCTGCTCGACCAGGCGCAGGCGGTGGGGATGCAGATCGAGGGCGGTGATCTGGGCGCGGTTGCCGGTTAGGGCGGCCAGCTGGGTGGTCTTGCCGCCCGGGGCGGCGCAGACGTCGACCAGCGTTTCGCCGGGGCGCGGCGCCAGGCAGTGGGCGATCAGCATGCTGGCCTCGTCCTGCACCTGGTACCACCCTTCGGCATCGCCGGGGAGGGCGGCCGGGGAGCGGCCGACCAGGCGTACCCCTTCCGGAGCGTAACGGGTCGGCTCGGCGGCGTGGCCGGCGTCGGCAAGAGCCTGCAGGAACGCGAGCCGGTCGATTTTCAGGGTGTTGACGCGCAGGCTGACCGGGGCCGGTTCGAGCAGCGCCGCCGCCAGCCGGCGCGCCTCGTCGGCGCCCAGTTCGCTGAGCCAGCGCTGCGCCAGCCAGCGCGGCAGCGACAGGGCGTGCTCCAGGTGGCCGAGGGGGTCGCAAGCCGGGTCGGGCCAGGGGAGAGCGTGCCGGCCGCGCGCCAGGGCGCGCAGTACACCGTTAAGGAAGCCGGTGGCCCGTTCCAGTTTCAAGGCGCGGGCCAGTTCCACCGTGGTGTTGACCGCCGCCGATTCGGGGATCCGCTCCAGCGCCAGCAGCTGATAGGCGCCGAGGCGCAGCAGCAGCAGGACCCGCCCTTCCAGCTTTTCCAGCGGCTGCTTGCAGAAGCCGCGCAGGACGAAGTCGAGCCGCCCCTGCTGGCGCAGCAAACCATAGACGAGTTCGGTGGCCAGGGCCCGGTCGCGCGGGTCGAGTCCGGGTTGCCGGCGCAGCTCGGCGTCAAGGGTGCGGTCGGCATAGCCGCCCCCCTGGACCCGTTCGAGGACGGCCAGGGCCAGGGCGCGCGGGTTCCCGCTGACGTGAGGAGTGGTCATGGCCGGCATAGTGCCACGAATGGGCGATGAGGCCAACGGCAATTGTGGCAGGGGACGAACTCAGGGGGTGTCGCCCTGCTCCCCGTGGATTTCTCGGTAGATGGCCAAATCACCGGCCGAGAAACAGCAGAAAATCACCCGCTCCGGCAGCGGGTGGCTGGCAAGAAAAGCCTGCACCTCGCGCAGGGCGATGCGGGTGGCGCGCTCCAGGGGGAAGCGGTAGACGCCGGTGCTGATCGCCGGGAAGGCGACCGTTCTGAGCCCGTGCTGCGCCGCCAGCTGCAGGCTGTTGCGGTAGCAGGCGGCCAGCAGAGCGTCTTCGCCGCCGTCGCCGCCGTGCCAGACCGGGCCGACGGTGTGGATCACCTGGCGCGCCGGCAGACGGTAGCCCCTGGTGATTCTCGCTGCCCCGGTCGGGCAGCCGCCGAGGGTGCGGCATTCGGCCAGCAGTTCGGGACCGGCGGCGCGGTGAATGGCGCCGTCGACCCCGCCGCCGCCCAGCAGCGTGCTGTTGGCGGCGTTGACGATGGCGTCGACCGCCAGCGTGGTAATATCGGCCAGGAGGATTTCGATGGCGGACATGGCGCCTCCCTCAGAGGATTGCCCTCCATTGTAGCGGGCCTAACGGCACCGGCAACTTTTCCAGGAGAGGCGTAACGGCCGGCAAATAATCGCCACCCCCCACCCTTGACAAGGGGGGGGGGCGTTGTTATGTTGACAACGCATTGGCACTCGGCATGGCGGAGTGCCAGCCCAGTGGGGAGACGCCACTCTTCAGGCCGGGTTCGACCGGCTTGAGTTTTTTCACGGAGCGGAACGATGGCGCAACCGTTAAGCGAACGTGGTCGCCAGATTCTGGAAGCGGTCATCGAGGAGCACATCGCCTCGGCCCAGCCGGTTGGGTCGAAGTCCCTGACCCGCATCCAGGGGATCAGCCTTTCGCCGGCCTCGGTACGCAATGTCATGGCCGAGCTCGAGGAACTCGGCTACCTGCGTTCGCCGCACACCTCGGCCGGCCGGGTGCCGACCGAGAAGGCCTATCGCTACTACGTCGATTCGCTGTTGCGGATCTGCAGCCTCGACCACAGCAGCCGCGACCGCATCGAACAGCACTATCACCGGCGGGGGCTGCAGATGGCCGAGCTGCTGCGCGAAGCCAGTCGTGCCCTCTCCGCGGTGGCTCACTACACCGGGCTGGTCATGGTGCCGCGCCTGCAGAGCACCGTGTTCCGCCGCATCGAGTTCGTGAGGCTCTCCAGTCGTCAGGTCCTGACCGTGTTCATCACCCAGTCCGGGATGATTCAGAACCGCCTGATCGAGACCGGCGAGGAGTACAGCGCCAGCGAACTGGAGCAGATCACCAACTACCTCAACCAGACCATGCACGGTCTGAGCATCCAGGAGGCCCGGGCGCTGATCCTGGCCGAAATGGCCCAGGAGAAGGCCCTTTACGACCGCCTGCTGCAGCGTGCCTTCCGTCTCTCCGAAGAGGCGCTGGGAGAACTCGGCGACGGCGAGGTGCTCATCGAGGGGACCAGCCATCTCCTCGACCAGCCGGAGTTTTCCGACCTGGAGCGGATGAAGCGGGTGTTCCGCGCCTTCGAACAGAAGAGCCTGCTCCTCAACCTGCTCGATCGCGGTCTGCAGGCCAAGGGGGTCCAGGTGATCATCGGCGGGGAAACCGAATACCCCGAGCTGGCCGGCTGCAGCCTGATCACCGCCAACTATGCGGGGCGGCAGGGTGCCCTCGGTGCCCTCGGCGTCATCGGCCCGAGCCGCATGCCCTACGCCACGCTGATACCGATTGTCGATTATACCGCCGGCATGCTGAGCCGGCTGCTGGATGAAGACCTGGAACGGGAGTGACATGTTGAGCAAGCGCAAGAAAGAGCAGGAAGCGGCCGCCGCCGCGACCGCAAGTGAACCCGTGGCGCCGGCCGAGGCGGCCGCCCCCGCCGTCGACCCGCTGGAGGAAGCCCGGGCCGAAGCGGCAAGAAACTGGGATCTTTATCTGCGCGAACGCGCCGAGATGGAGAATTTCCGCAAGCGCACCCAGCGCGAGAAAGAGGAGTCACGCTTCTTCGCCCGCAAGGAACTGCTGCTGGAAGTGCTGCCGGTGCTCGACAACCTGGAGCGGGCTCTCAGCCACGCCGACCAGTCCGGCAAGGACCAGGGACTGCTCGAAGGGGTGACGATGACGGCCGTCCAGTTCCGCAAGGTCATCGAGGATCTCGGCGCCCGTCCGGTCACGGCCGTCGGCGCGCCCTTCGACCCGAACCTGCATCAGGCGATGGGCCAGGTGGAGACGGCCGAGCACCCTGCCGGCACGGTGGTGAGCGAAATGCAGCGCGGCTACCTGCTACAGGACCGCCTGCTGCGCCCGGCCCTGGTCATGGTCGCCAAGGCGCCGGCCGCCGCAGCGAATGAGTCAACCAAACACGAATCCCAAGGAGGATCTGAACAATGAGCAAGGTTATCGGTATCGACCTGGGGACTACCAACTCCTGCGTCGCCATCATGGAAGGGGGCGAGCCGGTGGTCATCGCCAACTCGGAAGGGGCCCGGACCACCCCCTCGGTCATCGCCTTCACCGAGAGCGGTGAGCGCTTGGTCGGTCAGCAGGCCAAGCGCCAGGCCGTGACCAACCCGGAGAACACACTGTTTGCCATCAAGCGCCTGATCGGTCGCAAGTTCGACTCGGATGCGGTGCGCAAGGACATCTCCCTGGTCCCGTACAAGATCGTCAAGGCCGACAACGGCGATGCCTGGGTCGAGGCGCGTGGCAAGAAGTACAGCCCGCCGGAGATTTCGGCGATGGTCCTGCAGAAGATGAAGCAGACCGCCGAGGACTATCTCGGCCAGACGGTGACCGATGCGGTCATTACCGTGCCGGCCTAATTCAACGATTCCCAGCGTCAGGCCACCAAGGACGCCGGCAAGATCGCCGGCCTCAACGTGCTACGCATCATCAACGAGCCGACCGCGGCGGCCCTGGCCTACGGCCTCGACAAGAAGCATGAGCAGAAGATCGCCGTCTTCGACCTCGGCGGCGGCACCTTCGACATCTCCATCCTGGAACTGGGTGACGGCGTCTTCGAGGTCAAGTCGACCAACGGCGATACCTTCCTCGGCGGCGAAGACTTCGACCAGCGCATCATCGACTACGTTGCCGACGAGTTCAAAAAGGACCAGGGGATCGATCTGCGTAGCGACAAGATGGCCCTGCAGCGCCTCAAGGAGGCGGCCGAGAAGGCCAAGTGCGAGCTGTCGTCGAGCGTGGAGACCGACATCAACCTGCCGTTCATCACCGCCGACCAGAGTGGCCCGAAGCATCTCAACGTCAAGCTCACCCGCGCCAAGCTGGAGAGCATCTGCGCCGACCTGCTGGCCAAACTGGTCGAGCCGTGCCGGACCGCCCTCAAGGATGCCGGCATGTCGCCGTCCGAGATCAACGAGGTCATCCTGGTTGGCGGCATGACCCGCATGCCGGCGGTACAGAAAAAGGTCGAGGAGATCTTTGCCAAGGTGCCGAGCAAGGGGGTCAACCCCGACGAGGTGGTCGCCGTCGGCGCCGCCATCCAGGGGGGGGTGCTCAAGGGTGAAGTCAAGGATGTCCTGCTCCTCGATGTCACCCCGCTCTCTTTGGGGATCGAGACGCTCGGCTCGGTGATGACCAAGCTGATCGAGAAGAACACCACCATCCCCTGCAAGAAGAGCCAGGTCTTCTCCACCGCCGCTGACAACCAGCCGGCCGTGTCGGTGCACGTCCTGCAAGGGGAGCGCGAAATGGCCGCGGATAACAAGACCCTTGGCCGCTTCGACCTCACCGGGATTCCGCCGGCGCCGCGCGGCGTGCCGCAGATCGAGGTGACGTTCGACATCGATGCCAACGGCATCGTCCACGTTTCGGCCAAGGATCTCGGCACCGGCAAGGAGCAGTCGATCCGCATCACGGCCTCTTCGGGGCTGTCCAAGGACGAGATCGAGCGGATGGTCAAGGACGCCGAATCCCATGCCTCAGAAGACAAGCGCAAGCGCGAGGTGATCGAGGCGCGCAACCAGGCCGACGGCCTGGTCTACACCACGGAGAAGGCGCTCAAGGAGCACGGCGACAAGGTCGACGAGGCGACCCGCAAGGGGATCGAGAGCGCCGTCGAGGAGTTGAAGAAAGCCATGGACGGCGACGACGCTGACACCATCCGCCAGAAAACCGAGGCGCTGGCCACCGCGTCCCACAAGCTGGCCGAGGTGATGTACCAGCAGGCGCAGCAGGCCGCCCCCGAAGGCGGCGAGGCGGCCGCGGGCGCTGGCAAGCATGATGACGTGGTCGACGCCGAGTTCGAGGAAGTCGACGACAAGAAGAAGTGATCTTTGCCCGACAATGAGCGGGCCGTGGTAGGGGCGATTCGCGAATCGCCCCTACGTCGTTAGGAAGGGATAACGCGTGGCCAAGCGCGACTACTACGAGGTTCTCGGCGTCAACCGCAACGCCAGCGAGACCGAGATCAAGAAGGCCTACCGCAAGCTGGCAATCCAGTGCCACCCGGACAAGAACCCCGGGGACAAGGAGGCTGAGGAGCGCTTCAAGGAGCTGTCGGAAGCCTATGCGGTCCTCTCCGACGCCCAGAAGCGGGCGCTCTACGACCAGTACGGCCACGCCGGCGTCGAGCAGGGGGGTGGTTTCTCCTCCGGCGGCTTCGGCGGCACCCCCTTCGAGGACCTGTTCGGCGACATCTTCGGCGACATCTTCGGCACCGGGCGGCGCGGCGGGCGCGGGCGGCGCGGCGACGATCTGCGCTACAACCTGAGCATCAGCTTCGAGGAGGCGGCCTTCGGTCTGGAGACCAAGATCCAGGTGCCGCGCCACCAGAGCTGCGACCACTGCCACGGCAGCGGCGCCAAGCCCGGGACCGCGCCGCAGACCTGCGGCAGCTGCCGCGGCAGCGGCCAGGTCCGCTTCCAACAGGGTTTCTTCTCCCTTTCCCGGCCTTGTCCGACCTGCAACGGCGAAGGGAAGATCATCAAGGATCCCTGCCCGGAGTGCCGGGGGAGCGGCCTGACCCGCAGCAAGAAGACCCTCTCCCTGAAGATCCCGGCCGGGGTCGAGAACGGCAACCGCCTCAAGCTCTCCGGCGAGGGGGAGGCCGGCGCCAACGGGGCTCCTCCCGGCGATCTCTACGTGGTGATCACGGTTAAGGAGCACCCGATCTTCCAGCGCGAGGGGCAGAACGTCCTCTGCGAGGTGCCGATTTCTTTTCCCCAGGCGGCTCTGGGGTGTGAGATCGACGTGCCGACGCTCGACGGCAAGGTGCGCATGAAGATCCCCGCCGGCACTCAGGGGGGAAAGATTCTGAAGCTGGCCGGCAAGGGGATTCCGGTGTTGCAGGGATACGGCCGCGGCGACCAGCTGGTGATCGTCCGCGTCGAGACGCCGACCCAGCTGACCTCCCGGCAAAAGGAGTTGCTCGAGGAATTCGCCCGCGAGGGGGGAAACAGCGTCCACCCCATGGGCAAAGGCTTCTTCGACAAGGTCAAGGAACTGTTCGACTGATGGGCCGCTGGCTGGCGCACGGGCTGCTGCTGGTGTTGCTCGTTGTGGCGGGCGCGCGGCCGCTCGGCGCCGCGCCGGCCGAACCCGGCCGCGCCGCACAGAGCCTGGAGCTGCTGCAGCAGGCCGATTTGCAGAGTCTGACACCGTCCGCCCGCCAGCAGTTGCTGTTGGGGGTGGCCGCCCAGCAGGTCGAGGCCGGTCAGAGCGAAGCGGCTCTGGCGCTGCTCACCCGGGCGCTGGCCGAGGCCGAACCGCTCGCGCCGGCGCTGCATGACCCGCTCCGCGGCCTGGTCGCCCGCCTTGACCTCTCCCGTTTGCACGCCCTCGTCGCCGGCCTGGCCGGCAACCCGAATGCCCCCCTGATAGAACGTCTGATCAATGAACGGCGCGCCGCTGTGCCGCAGCCGGCCGTCGGCGTGCTCCTGCCGCTGAGCGGGCGCTATGCCCCTTACGGCGAGCAGGTGCGCCGCGGTATCGAACTGGCACGGGCCACGCCGGCAACGGCCAAAGGCGTGCGCTTCCTCTATCACGATACCGCCGGGGACGGTGCGACGGCGGAGCGCCTGCTCGACCAGTTGGCCGCTGAGCCCGAGGTGCTGGCGGTTCTCGGTCCGCTGACCAGCGGCGAGGCGCCCCATGCCACCGCCCGCGCCGCCGCCGGCCGGCTGCCGCTCTTGCTGCTCGCCCCCCGCGAAGGGACGACCGGGAGTGCGCAGGGGCTCTTTCGCCTGGCCCTCACGGCCGAAGCGCAGGTGCGCACCGTCACCGCCCACGCCAGCCAGTCGCTTGGCATGAAGCGTTTCGCCGTGTTGGCCCCGGCCACCCGCCAGGGGGAGCGCTATGCCGAGCTGTTCCAGGCGGAGGTCAGCCGTCTGGGCGGGCAGGTGGTCGCCCAGCACAGCTATGCGCCGGAAGCGGTCGACCTGCGCACCGAGCTGCAGGCTCTGGCGGCGGCGCTGCGCGCCGCCGGTGGCGCCGAGGCGCTGTTCCTGCCGGATGACCCCCGCCAAGTCGGCCAGATCGTCCCGCAGCTCGGCTTCGCCCGCCTCGATCAGCTGCAGCTGCTGGGGGTCGCCAGCTGGCGCACCCCGGAACTGACGCGGCTGGCCGGGCCGAATCTCGAAGGCGCCCTGCTGGCCGACAGCTTCTGTCCGGAGAGTGCCGCCGCGCCGGTGACCGCCTTTGTTGCGGCGTCCCGCGCCGCCTATGGGAGCGAACCGACCAGTCTCGAAGCCCTGGGTTTCGACGCGGCCAATCTGCTCCTGAGGGCCATGGCCCGTCCCGCCGTGCGCGACCGCGAGGCGCTGCGGCGGGCGCTGGCCGCCGGCTCCGCCGAGCCCGGAGTCACCGGTGTCGTGCACTTTGCCCCTGACGGCAAGACGGACACCCCCTTGTGCCTCCTGCAGGTTCAGGGGGGGGCGTTCGTGGTGCTCAACTGATGCGGGCGGGTGCGGTGCGGATGGTGCGGCACCTTTTGCCCGGCCTGCTGCTGGTGTGGCTGCTGGGGGGGTGCCTTCCCCGCGGCGTGGACGCGGACCCCGCGGCGACGGCAGACGCGCCGGGGGTGACCGGCATTACCGGCACCGTCACTGGCCGCGACGGCGCTCCGGCGCGCGGCGCCTACGTCTACGCCTACCGCAACGTCCGCTCCGGCCTGCGCGGGCCGGCCGACTTCGAGGCGGCGGTCGGGGACGACGGCCGTTACCTGCTCGACCTGGTCGAGGGGAGCTACCACCTGGTGGCACGGCTGCGCCCCGACGGCGGCGATGCCGGCCCGCCACGAGTCGGCGACGCCTGGGCCCTGCCGGCAAAGAATCCCGTGGCGGTTGGCGCCGGGCGGATCACCCCGGTCGATTTCGTGCTGCAGACCGTCGCCCAGCCGATGGTGATGCGCGAAGGGACGCTGACCGGGGGCGATACCGGGTTCAGCGGGACGCTGGTCGACGGCAGCGGCCGGCCGCTGCCGTCGACCAGCGTCCCGCTGAACCCGGTATCGCCCCCGGTCAGCGTCCCTTCGCGCATCACCATCGGCTGGGCGACGGTCTGCAGCACGAAATCGACCGGGGTGATCCGCCCGGCGCCAACCGCCACGGGATTCTTTGCCGGCAGGGCCCAGGCGTCGCCGACTCGTGGCGGGCCGGCATCGCCGCCGTCGGGGCGCAGCCGTGCCACCAGGTGGTAGCTCCCCTCGACCAGGTCGAGCAGGTAACGGCCGTCGTCCCCGACCGCCGCCTCGAAGTCGGCCGGCCCGCGCAGGCCGGAGCGGACGTTGCGGTAGGCGTAGACGTAGGCGCCGCGCGCCGGAGCGCCGTCGCGGCCAGTGACGGTGCCGGTAATGCCGGTCACCCCCGGCGCGTCTGCCGTCGCCGCGGGGTCCGCGTCCACGCCGCGGGGAAGGCACCCCCCCAGCAGCCACACCAGCAGCAGGCCGGGCAAAAGGTGCCGCACCATCCGCACCGCACCCGCCCGCATCAGTTGAGCACCACGAACGCCCCCCCCTGAACCTGCAGGAGGCACAAGGGGGTGTCCGTCTTGCCGTCAGGGGCAAAGTGCACGACACCGGTGACTCCGGGCTCGGCGGAGCCGGCGGCCAGCGCCCGCCGCAGCGCCTCGCGGTCGCGCACGGCGGGACGGGCCATGGCCCTCAGGAGCAGATTGGCCGCGTCGAAACCCAGGGCTTCGAGACTGGTCGGTTCGCTCCCATAGGCGGCGCGGGACGCCGCAACAAAGGCGGTCACCGGCGCGGCGGCACTCTCCGGACAGAAGCTGTCGGCCAGCAGGGCGCCTTCGAGATTCGGCCCGGCCAGCCGCGTCAGTTCCGGGGTGCGCCAGCTGGCGACCCCCAGCAGCTGCAGCTGATCGAGGCGGGCGAAGCCGAGCTGCGGGACGATCTGGCCGACTTGGCGGGGGTCATCCGGCAGGAACAGCGCCTCGGCGCCACCGGCGGCGCGCAGCGCCGCCGCCAGAGCCTGCAGCTCGGTGCGCAGGTCGACCGCTTCCGGCGCATAGCTGTGCTGGGCGACCACCTGCCCGCCCAGACGGCTGACCTCCGCCTGGAACAGCTCGGCATAGCGCTCCCCCTGGCGGGTGGCCGGGGCCAACACGGCGAAACGCTTCATGCCAAGCGACTGGCTGGCGTGGGCGGTGACGGTGCGCACCTGCGCTTCGGCCGTGAGGGCCAGGCGAAAGAGCCCCTGCGCACTCCCGGTCGTCCCTTCGCGGGGGGCGAGCAGCAAGAGCGGCAGCCGGCCGGCGGCGGCGCGGGCGGTGGCATGGGGCGCCTCGCCGCTGGTCAGCGGACCGAGAACCGCCAGCACCTCGGGCTCAGCGGCCAACTGGTCGAGCAGGCGCTCCGCCGTCGCACCGTCCCCGGCGGTATCGTGATAGAGGAAGCGCACGCCTTTGGCCGTTGCCGGCGTGGCCCGTGCCAGTTCGATACCGCGGCGCACCTGCTCGCCGTAAGGGGCATAGCGCCCGCTCAGCGGCAGGAGCACGCCGACGGCCGGCTGCGGCACAGCGGCGCGCCGTTCATTGATCAGACGTTCTATCAGGGGGGCATTCGGGTTGCCGGCCAGGCCGGCGACGAGGGCGTGCAAACGGGAGAGGTCAAGGCGGGCGACCAGGCCGCGGAGCGGGTCATGCAGCGCCGGCGCGAGCGGTTCGGCCTCGGCCAGCGCCCGGGTGAGCAGCGCCAGAGCCGCTTCGCTCTGACCGGCCTCGACCTGCTGGGCGGCCACCCCCAACAGCAACTGCTGGCGGGCGGACGGTGTCAGACTCTGCAAATCGGCCTGCTGCAGCAGCTCCAGGCTCTGTGCGGCGCGGCCGGGTTCGGCCGGCGCGGCGCCGAGCGGCCGCGCGCCCGCCACAACGAGCAACACCAGCAGCAGCCCGTGCGCCAGCCAGCGGCCCATCAGTCGAACAGTTCCTTGACCTTGTCGAAGAAGCCTTTGCCCATGGGGTGGACGCTGTTTCCCCCCTCGCGGGCGAATTCCTCGAGCAACTCCTTTTGCCGGGAGGTCAGCTGGGTCGGCGTCTCGACGCGGACGATCACCAGCTGGTCGCCGCGGCCGTATCCCTGCAACACCGGAATCCCCTTGCCGGCCAGCTTCAGAATCTTTCCCCCCTGAGTGCCGGCGGGGATCTTCATGCGCACCTTGCCGTCGAGCGTCGGCACGTCGATCTCACACCCCAGAGCCGCCTGGGGAAAAGAAATCGGCACCTCGCAGAGGACGTTCTGCCCCTCGCGCTGGAAGATCGGGTGCTCCTTAACCGTGATCACCACGTAGAGATCGCCGGGAGGAGCCCCGTTGGCGCCGGCCTCCCCCTCGCCGGAGAGCTTGAGGCGGTTGCCGTTCTCGACCCCGGCCGGGATCTTCAGGGAGAGGGTCTTCTTGCTGCGGGTCAGGCCGCTCCCCCGGCACTCCGGGCAGGGATCCTTGATGATCTTCCCTTCGCCGTTGCAGGTCGGACAAGGCCGGGAAAGGGAGAAGAAACCCTGTTGGAAGCGGACCTGGCCGCTGCCGCGGCAGCTGCCGCAGGTCTGCGGCGCGGTCCCGGGCTTGGCGCCGCTGCCGTGGCAGTGGTCGCAGCTCTGGTGGCGCGGCACCTGGATCTTGGTCTCCAGACCGAAGGCCGCCTCCTCGAAGCTGATGCTCAGGTTGTAGCGCAGATCGTCGCCGCGCCGCCCGCGCCCGCCGCGCCGCCCGGTGCCGAAGATGTCGCCGAAGATGTCGCCGAACAGGTCCTCGAAGGGGGTGCCGCCGAAGCCGCCGGAGGAGAAACCACCCCCCTGCTCGACGCCGGCGTGGCCGTACTGGTCGTAGAGCGCCCGCTTCTGGGCGTCGGAGAGGACCGCATAGGCTTCCGACAGCTCCTTGAAGCGCTCCTCAGCCTCCTTGTCCCCGGGGTTCTTGTCCGGGTGGCACTGGATTGCCAGCTTGCGGTAGGCCTTCTTGATCTCGGTCTCGCTGGCGTTGCGGTTGACGCCGAGAACCTCGTAGTAGTCGCGCTTGGCCACGCGTTATCCCTTCCTAACGACGTAGGGGCGATTCGCGAATCGCCCCTACCACGGCCCGCTCATTGTCGGGCAAAGATCACTTCTTCTTGTCGTCGACTTCCTCGAACTCGGCGTCGACCACGTCATCATGCTTGCCAGCGCCCGCGGCCGCCTCGCCGCCTTCGGGGGCGGCCTGCTGCGCCTGCTGGTACATCACCTCGGCCAGCTTGTGGGACGCGGTGGCCAGCGCCTCGGTTTTCTGGCGGATGGTGTCAGCGTCGTCGCCGTCCATGGCTTTCTTCAACTCCTCGACGGCGCTCTCGATCCCCTTGCGGGTCGCCTCGTCGACCTTGTCGCCGTGCTCCTTGAGCGCCTTCTCCGTGGTGTAGACCAGGCCGTCGGCCTGGTTGCGCGCCTCGATCACCTCGCGCTTGCGCTTGTCTTCTGAGGCATGGGATTCGGCGTCCTTGACCATCCGCTCGATCTCGTCCTTGGACAGCCCCGAAGAGGCCGTGATGCGGATCGACTGCTCCTTGCCGGTGCCGAGATCCTTGGCCGAAACGTGGACGATGCCGTTGGCATCGATGTCGAACGTCACCTCGATCTGCGGCACGCCGCGCGGCGCCGGCGGAATCCCGGTGAGGTCGAAGCGGCCAAGGGTCTTGTTATCCGCGGCCATTTCGCGCTCCCCTTGCAGGACGTGCACCGACACGGCCGGCTGGTTGTCAGCGGCGGTGGAGAAGACCTGGCTCTTCTTGCAGGGGATGGTGGTGTTCTTCTCGATCAGCTTGGTCATCACCGAGCCGAGCGTCTCGATCCCCAAAGAGAGCGGGGTGACATCGAGGAGCAGGACATCCTTGACTTCACCCTTGAGCACCCCCCCCTGGATGGCGGCGCCGACGGCGACCACCTCGTCGGGGTTGACCCCCTTGCTCGGCACCTTGGCAAAGATCTCCTCGACCTTTTTCTGTACCGCCGGCATGCGGGTCATGCCGCCAACCAGGATGACCTCGTTGATCTCGGACGGCGACATGCCGGCATCCTTGAGGGCGGTCCGGCACGGCTCGACCAGTTTGGCCAGCAGGTCGGCGCAGATGCTCTCCAGCTTGGCGCGGGTGAGCTTGACGTTGAGATGCTTCGGGCCACTCTGGTCGGCGGTGATGAACGGCAGGTTGATGTCGGTCTCCACGCTCGACGACAGCTCGCACTTGGCCTTCTCGGCCGCCTCCTTGAGGCGCTGCAGGGCCATCTTGTCGCTACGCAGATCGATCCCCTGGTCCTTTTTGAACTCGTCGGCAACGTAGTCGATGATGCGCTGGTCGAAGTCTTCGCCGCCGAGGAAGGTATCGCCGTTGGTCGACTTGACCTCGAAGACGCCGTCACCCAGTTCCAGGATGGAGATGTCGAAGGTGCCGCCGCCGAGGTCGAAGACGGCGATCTTCTGCTCATGCTTCTTGTCGAGGCCGTAGGCCAGGGCCGCCGCGGTCGGCTCGTTGATGATGCGTAGCACGTTGAGGCCGGCGATCTTGCCGGCGTCCTTGGTGGCCTGACGCTGGGAATCGTTGAATTAGGCCGGCACGGTAATGACCGCATCGGTCACCGTCTGGCCGAGATAGTCCTCGGCGGTCTGCTTCATCTTCTGCAGGACCATCGCCGAAATCTCCGGCGGGCTGTACTTCTTGCCACGCGCCTCGACCCAGGCATCGCCGTTGTCGGCCTTGACGATCTTGTACGGGACCAGGGAGATGTCCTTGCGCACCGCATCCGAGTCGAACTTGCGACCGATCAGGCGCTTGATGGCAAACAGTGTGTTCTCCGGGTTGGTCACGGCCTGGCGCTTGGCCTGCTGACCGACCAAGCGCTCACCGCTCTCGGTGAAGGCGATGACCGAGGGGGTGGTCCGGGCCCCTTCCGAGTTGGCGATGACCACCGGCTCGCCCCCTTCCATGATGGCGACGCAGGAGTTGGTAGTCCCCAGGTCGATACCGATAACCTTGCTCATTGTTCAGATCCTCCTTGGGATTCGTGTTTGGTTGACTCATTCGCTGCGGCGGCCGGCGCCTTGGCGACCATGACCAGGGCCGGGCGCAGCAGGCGGTCCTGTAGCAGGTAGCCGCGCTGCATTTCGCTCACCACCGTGCCGGCAGGGTGCTCGGCCGTCTCCACCTGGCCCATCGCCTGATGCAGGTTCGGGTCGAAGGGCGCGCCGACGGCCGTGACCGGACGGGCGCCGAGATCCTCGATGACCTTGCGGAACTGGACGGCCGTCATCGTCACCCCTTCGAGCAGTCCCTGGTCCTTGCCGGACTGGTCGGCGTGGCTGAGAGCCCGCTCCAGGTTGTCGAGCACCGGCAGCACTTCCAGCAGCAGTTCCTTGCGGGCGAAGAAGCGTGACTCCTCTTTCTCGCGCTGGGTGCGCTTGCGGAAATTCTCCATCTCGGCGCGTTCGCGCAGATAAAGATCCCAGTTTCTTGCCGCTTCGGCCCGGGCTTCCTCCAGCGGGTCGACGGCGGGGGCGGCCGCCTCGGCCGGCGCCACGGGTTCACTTGCGGTCGCGGCGGCGGCCGCTTCCTGCTCTTTCTTGCGCTTGCTCAACATGTCACTCCCGTTCCAGGTCTTCATCCAGCAGCCGGCTCAGCATGCCGGCGGTATAATCGACAATCGGTATCAGCGTGGCGTAGGGCATGCGGCTCGGGCCGATGACGCCGAGGGCACCGAGGGCACCCTGCCGCCCCGCATAGTTGGCGGTGATCAGGCTGCAGCCGGCCAGCTCGGGGTATTCGGTTTCCCCGCCGATGATCACCTGGACCCCCTTGGCCTGCAGACCGCGATCGAGCAGGTTGAGGAGCAGGCTCTTCTGTTCGAAGGCGCGGAACACCCGCTTCATCCGCTCCAGGTCGGAAAACTCCGGCTGGTCGAGGAGATGGCTGGTCCCCTCGATGAGCACCTCGCCGTCGCCGAGTTCTCCCAGCGCCTCTTCGGAGAGACGGAAGGCACGCTGCAGCAGGCGGTCGTAAAGGGCCTTCTCCTGGGCCATTTCGGCCAGGATCAGCGCCCGGGCCTCCTGGATGCTCAGACCGTGCATGGTCTGGTTGAGGTAGTTGGTGATCTGCTCCAGTTCGCTGGCGCTGTACTCCTCGCCGGTCTCGATCAGGCGGTTCTGAATCATCCCGGACTGGGTGATGAACACGGTCAGGACCTGACGACTGGAGAGCCTCACGAACTCGATGCGGCGGAACACGGTGCTCTGCAGGCGCGGCACCATGACCAGCCCGGTGTAGTGAGCCACCGCGGAGAGGGCACGACTGGCTTCGCGCAGCAGCTCGGCCATCTGCAGCCCCCGCCGGTGATAGTGCTGTTCGATGCGGTCGCGGCTGCTGTGGTCGAGGCTGCAGATCCGCAACAGCGAATCGACGTAGTAGCGATAGGCCTTCTCGGTCGGCACCCGGCCGGCCGAGGTGTGCGGCGAACGCAGGTAGCCGAGTTCCTCGAGCTCGGCCATGACATTGCGTACCGAGGCCGGCGAAAGGCTGATCCCCTGGATGCGGGTCAGGGACTTCGACCCAACCGGCTGGGCCGAGGCGATGTGCTCCTCGATGACCGCTTCCAGAATCTGGCGACCACGTTCGCTTAACGGTTGCGCCATCGTTCCGCTCCGTGAAAAAACTCAAGCCGGTCGAACCCGGCCTGAAGAGTGGCGTCTCCCCACTGGGCTGGCACTCCGCCATGCCGAGTGCCAATGCGTTGTCAACATAACAACGCCCCCCCCCCTTGTCAAGGGTGGGGGGTGGCGATTATTTGCCGGCCGTTACGCCTCTCCTGGAAAAGTTGCCGGTGCCGTTAGGCCCGCTACAATGGAGGGCAATCCTCTGAGGGAGGCGCCATGTCCGCCATCGAAATCCTCCTGGCCGATATTACCACGCTGGCGGTCGACGCCATCGTCAACGCCGCCAACAGCACGCTGCTGGGCGGCGGCGGGGTCGACGGCGCCATTCACCGCGCCGCCGGTCCCGAACTGCTGGCCGAATGCCGCACCCTCGGCGGCTGCCCGACCGGGGCAGCGAGAATCACCAGGGGCTACCGTCTGCCGGCGCGCCAGGTGATCCACACCGTCGGCCCGGTCTGGCACGGCGGCGACGGCGGCGAAGACGCTCTGCTGGCCGCCTGCTACCGCAACAGCCTGCAGCTGGCGGCGCAGCACGGGCTCAGAACGGTCGCCTTCCCGGCGATCAGCACCGGCGTCTACCGCTTCCCCCTGGAGCGCGCCACCCGCATCGCCCTGCGCGAGGTGCAGGCTTTTCTTGCCAGCCACCCGCTGCCGGAGCGGGTGATTTTCTGCTGTTTCTCGGCCGGTGATTTGGCCATCTACCGAGAAATCCACGGGGAGCAGGGCGACACCCCCTGAGTTCGTCCCCTGCCACAATTGCCGTTGGCCTCATCGCCCATTCGTGGCACTATGCCGGCCATGACCACTCCTCACGTCAGCGGGAACCCGCGCGCCCTGGCCCTGGCCGTCCTCGAACGGGTCCAGGGGGGCGGCTATGCCGACCGCACCCTTGACGCCGAGCTGCGCCGGCAACCCGGACTCGACCCGCGCGACCGGGCCCTGGCCACCGAACTCGTCTATGGTTTGCTGCGCCAGCAGGGGCGGCTCGACTTCGTCCTGCGCGGCTTCTGCAAGCAGCCGCTGGAAAAGCTGGAAGGGCGGGTCCTGCTGCTGCTGCGCCTCGGCGCCTATCAGCTGCTGGCGCTGGAGCGGATCCCCGAATCGGCGGCGGTCAACACCACGGTGGAACTGGCCCGCGCCTTGAAACTGGAACGGGCCACCGGCTTCCTTAACGGTGTACTGCGCGCCCTGGCGCGCGGCCGGCACGCTCTCCCCTGGCCCGACCCGGCTTGCGACCCCCTCGGCCACCTGGAGCACGCCCTGTCGCTGCCGCGCTGGCTGGCGCAGCGCTGGCTCAGCGAACTGGGCGCCGACGAGGCGCGCCGGCTGGCGGCGGCGCTGCTCGAACCGGCCCCGGTCAGCCTGCGCGTCAACACCCTGAAAATCGACCGGCTCGCGTTCCTGCAGGCTCTTGCCGACGCCGGCCACGCCGCCGAGCCGACCCGTTACGCTCCGGAAGGGGTACGCCTGGTCGGCCGCTCCCCGGCCGCCCTCCCCGGCGATGCCGAAGGGTGGTACCAGGTGCAGGACGAGGCCAGCATGCTGATCGCCCACTGCCTGGCGCCGCGCCCCGGCGAAACGCTGGTCGACGTCTGCGCCGCCCCGGGCGGCAAGACCACCCAGCTGGCCGCCCTAACCGGCAACCGCGCCCAGATCACCGCCCTCGATCTGCATCCCCACCGCCTGCGCCTGGTCGAGCAGGGCGCGGCCCGGCTGGGGTGCAGCGGGATCGTCACGCGCTGCTGGGACATGACCACTCTGCCGCCGTTCCTCGCCCCGGGCTGTTGCGACGGGGTGCTGGTCGATGCGCCGTGCAGCGGGCTCGGTGTGCTGCGCCGCAACCCGGAGGCGCGCTGGCGCCTGCACCCGGCCGATGTCACCCTGCTGGCCGAGCGCCAGGCGGCGATCCTGAACCAGGCCGCCGCCCTGGTTAAACCCGGCGGGCGGCTGGTCTACGCGGTGTGCACCGTCACCCCCGAGGAGACCGACCGGCAGGTTGACGCCTTCCTGATCGCCCATCCCGACTTTTACCTCGAACCGCTCACCGACCTGCTCCCCTCCTCCTGCCGGGAACTGCTCGACGAACGCGGCTGTCTGCACAGCTGGCCCCACCGCCACAGTCTCGACGGCTTCTTCGCCGCGCGTCTGGTCCGCAGCTAACGCTCTCTGGTAACACGAACACAAAATCTGTAACAAATCTGCTTGACAGTTCTTAAGACGCCCCATAAAGTGGCACGTGTATTATTTTCGTGCCATCCAAAAAAGGAACCCTGACCATGCATATGGCCGATGCCCTGCTCTCCCCCGCTGTCGGCGGCACCGCGTGGGCTGTCAGCGCCGGCACCATCGCCTGGTGCTCGCGAAAAGTCCGCCAGGGGCTGGATGAGCGCAAGGTGCCGCTGATAGGGGTGCTCGGGGCCTTTGTCTTCGCCGCGCAGATGATCAACTTCACCATCCCCGCCACCGGCTCCAGCGGCCATCTCGGCGGCGGCCTGCTGCTCGCCATCCTGCTCGGCCCCTACGCGGCTTTACTGGCGATTGCCTCGGTGCTCTTCATTCAGGCCCTGTTTTTCGCCGATGGCGGCCTGCTGGCCTTGGGGTGCAACATCGTCAACCTCGGCATTTTCCCGGCGTTCATTGCCTATCCTTTGATCTACAAGCCGATCGCCGGCAAAGTGCCGACCCGGACGACCCTGACCGTTGCTTCCATCCTGGCGGCGGTTGCCGGCCTGCAGTTGGGAGCGTTCGCCGTGGTGCTGGAGACGGCGGCTTCGGGAATCTCCGCCCTCCCGTTCGGGGCCTTCGTCGCACTGATGCAACCGATTCATCTCGGTATCGGCCTGGTCGAAGGGATGGTGACCGCCGCAGTCGTCGCCTTCGTCTGGCAGGCCCGGCCGGAGATTCTGCAAAGTGCCCGGGACGCCCGGCCCATCGGGGCCGTGCCGCTCCGCTCCGTGCTGGCGGTTTTTCTGGTGGCGACTTTGCTAACCGGGGGCTTTTTCGTCTGGTTCGCCTCGGAACACCCCGACGGCCTGGAATGGGCGATCGCCGGCGTAACCGGCTCGGCGGAACTGCCCGAAGCGGACCGCGGCGTGCATGGCCTCCTGGCGTCGTTGCAGGAACAGCTGGCGCTCCTCCCGGATTACAGCCTGCCGGCAAAGGGCGGGGACGGTGAGGACGGAGGAAAATTCGGCGCCAGCCTGTCCGGGGTGGTCGGCGGCCTGATCACCCTGGCGTTATGCGCCGTGGTCGGCCTTCTCCTCAAACGGCGCGGGCGTAAGAGCTGCCCTCCTCATTAGATCATTTCGCCGCGCCGCAAAAAATGCTATGTATCGCCGCATCGCACCAAGCGCGGCGCACCAACTCCTCTCCGGACAGCGGCTGTCGCGACAAACCTGCTGGTGAAAGAAAGGTTCCGAGCCGATGCACATGGTCGATGCCCTGCTCTCCCCCGCCGTCGGTGTGACCATGTGGGGTGCCACGACCGGTGCCATCGCCTGGTCCGCGCGGAAGCTGCGGCGGGAGGGGGACGACCGCAAGTTGCCGCTGATGGCGGTTCTGGGCGCCTTTCTCTTCACTGCGCAGATGATCAAGATCGCCATCCCCGCCACCGGCTCCTGCGGCCACCTCGGTGGTGCCTTGCTGCTGGCGATCCTCCTCGGCCCCCACGCCGCGTTCCTCGGCGTCGCCTCGGTTTTGGTGGTGCAGGCGCTGTTCTTCGCCGACGGCGGCCTGCTGGCCCTGGGCTGCAACATCATCAACCTCGGCGCCCTGACCGCCTATGTCGCCTACCCGCTGGTCTACCAGCCTCTGGCCAGAAGCGGGCGCCGTGCGCTCGCCACCGTCGTCGCCGCCGTGGTCAGCCTGCAGTTGGCCGCCTTCGGCGTGGTGGTGGAAACCTGCTTTTCCGGGATCAGCGCCCTGCCGTTTGACGCCTTTCTGCTGCTGATGCAGCCGATCCACCTGGCCATTGGCCTGCTCGAAGGGCTGGCCACCGCCGCGATTATCGCCTTCATTTGCCGCGCCCGTCCGGAGATCGAGGCCCGGCTGCAGGCGACGCAACCATTGGGGAACCTGCCGCTGCGGGGGCTGATCCTGGTCTTTCTGACGGCGGCCCTGCTCACCGGGGGGATCCTCACAAATTTCGTCTCCGAAAACCCCGAGAGCCTGGATTGGGCCATCGCCCGGGTCACCGGTGGCGCTGAACTGGCCCCCGCCGCCGACAGCCTGTACCCGCTGCTGGCCACGGCACAGGAGCGCCTCACCCTCTTCCCCGCAAAGCCGGCTGCCGACGGTGCGCCGGCCCCGGGAACGGTCGGCCTGGTTGGCGGCGCGGTCACCCTGGCCCTGTGCCTGCTGGTCGGCCTGCTGCTCCGCCGGCGGCAACCGCCGGCCTGACCCATGCTCGCCATCGACGGCAACCTCCTCGACTTCAAGCGTCTCGACCTGCTGGCCATGGGGGGGAGTGGCATCCATCGCCTCGACCCCCGGGCCAAGGTGCTGACCACCCTGGTCTACATCCTGTGCGTGGTCTCCTTCGGCCGCTACGAGCTGGCGGCGATGCTGCCGTTTCTCCTCTACCCGGTGGTGCTTCTCTCCCTGGCCGACCTGCCGGCCGGCTATATCGCCCGCAAGGCCGCGGTGGTCATCCCCTTTGCGGTGATGGTCGGCCTGTTCAACCCCGTTTTCGACCGGCAGGTGGTGATGCAGCTGGGTTCGCTTGATGTCTGGGGGGGGTGGGTGTCCTGCGCGTCGATTGTGGTGCGCGCCCTACTGACCGCCGGTGCCGCCATCGTCCTGGTAGCCGTCACCGGCTTTCCGGCGATCTGCGCGGCCCTCGAACGGCTGGGGATGCCGCGGGTGTTTGCCGTGCAGCTGCTCTTTTTGCATCGCTATATTTTTGTTCTTACCGACGAGGGGGGGAGGGTGGCCCGCGCCCGCCAGCTGCGTTCCTGCGGCCAGAAGGGGCTGGGGCTGCACCACTTCGGCTCGTTGGTCGGCCACCTGCTGCTGCGCACCTGGGAACGGGCCGAGCGGATTCACCTCGCCATGCTGGCCCGCGGTTTCAACGGCGAGCTGCACACCCGCCGCCGGGATCATTTCGGCGCCCGGGAACTGGTGTTCCTGGTTGGCTGGTCGGCGCTTTTCATCTTTCTGCGCTTCAACAACCTCCCCCGGCTGCTGGGGCGGCTGCTCACCGGAAATTAATCGTCCAGGACCCTCGCCATGAGCCATCATATCGTCGAAGTCAAGCAGCTGCGCCACGTCTATCCCGACGGCACCGAGGCGCTGCGCGATGTCTCCTTCCGCATCCATCACGGCGAGTCGGTGGCGATCATCGGCGCCAACGGGGCGGGGAAGTCGACGCTGCTGCTGCACCTGGTCGGCTACCTCAATGCCACCGCCGGCACCATCCGCATCGGCGACCATCAACTGACCAAGGGGACGCTGGCGGAGATCCGCCGCACGGTGGGGATGGTCTTCCAGGATCCCGACGACCAGCTGTTCATGCCGACGGTTTACGACGATGTGGCCTTCGGGCCGTTGAACCAGGGGCTGTCACCTGCCGAGGCCGGGGAGCGCGTCGACGAGGCCTTGGAGCGGGTCGAGGCCCTGGAGCTGCGCGACAAGCCGCCCTATCACCTCTCCGGCGGCGAGAAGAAGCGGGTGGCCATCGCCACCGTCCTGGCCATGCTCCCCGAGATCCTGGTGCTGGATGAGCCGACCAGCGGTCTCGACCCTCGCGCCCGCCGCCAGCTGATCGCCCTTTTGCGCGAATTCCACCACACCCGCATCGTCACCAGCCACGACCTCGACATGGTCCTGGAGCTGTGCGAGCGCACCATCGTCCTGCACAACGGCACGGTCATGGCCGACGGCCCGACCCTGGAGGTTTTCGGCGACGAGGCGCTGCTCGCCGCCTGCCACCTGGAAAAGCCCTTCTCCATGCAGGGCTGCCCGGTCTGCACCCCGGACAGCAGCCGGCGGCCGCAACCGGCGGTGCGCCCCCTCGTCCCCCCCCATGGTGATCATGCCCATGATCACCACCACGACCACTGACCCTCGCCCGCAAAACTTCTTTCTCGCGCAACACCGCAAGGAACTTAAAGAAAAGGCCACCTGCGCCGCGGCGGCGCTGCGTGAACCTAGTTTATTATCAATAAAATTTTTTACTTAGACAAAAAATTTTGGATCGGTTAACCTTTTCGTCGCGGAAAAAACGCCGGGCGGGTTGACATCCCGTTTTTTGCGCGCATGGTTTTATCTGCGGCAACGCTGCAGCAACCGGACGGGAGGCACGATACCATGAACATCCACGAGTACCAGGCCAAAGAGATTCTCGGCACCTACGATATCCCCGTGCCCCGCGGGCGGGTGTGCCTGACCGCCGACCAGGTCGAGCGCGCCGCCAAGATGATGGGCGGCCACTGCGTGGTCAAGGCGCAGATCTACGCCGGCGGCCGTGGCAAGGCCGGCGGCGTCAAGGTGGTCCATCACCCCGAGCAGGCCCAGGAACTGGCCAAGGAGTTGTTCGCCCGCAAGCTGGTCACCCCGCAGACCGGGCCGGAGGGCTTAAGGGTGCGGCGCATTCTGGTCGAGGAGGCGGTGGAGATCGCCCGCGAGTTTTACCTCTCCCTCACCCTCGATCGCGGCTCCTCGCGCTACATCCTGATCGCCTCGGCGGAAGGGGGGGTCGAGATCGAGGAAGTGGCCGCCAAGGCACCGGAGAAGATTCACAAGCTCACCATCGACCCCCTCACCGGGCTGCGCTCCTACCAGGCGCGCAAGATCGCCCTGGCCCTGGGGCTGTCCGGCAGTCTGTGCGAAGACTGTGTGGAGCTGATCCTCAACCTCTACCGCGCCTGCCTGGAGAAGGACTGCGCCCTGGTCGAGATCAACCCGCTGGTGGTCACCAAGGCCGGCTGGCTGATGGCCATGGACGCCAAGATGTCCTTCGACGACAACGCCATCTTCCGCCACCGCGAATACCCGGACATGGTCGACTACTCGCAGCTCGATCCCTTAGAGATCACCGCCGGCAAGTACGACCTGGCCTACATCAAGCTCGACGGCAGCATCGGCTGCCTGGTCAACGGCGCCGGGCTGGCGATGGCCACCCTCGACGTCCTCAATGAAAACGGCGGCAAACCGGCCAACTTCCTCGACGTCGGCGGCGGCGCCAGCCGCGAGAAGGTCGCCGAAGCCTTCAAGATCATCCTCCAGGACCCCGACGTGAAGGGGATCTTCGTCAACATCTTCGGCGGCATCATGCGCTGCGACGTCATCGCGCAAGGGGTGATCGAGGCGGCCAGCGAGGTGCACTGCCCGTTGCCGATCGTGGTGCGCATGGACGGCAGCCAGGTCGAAGAGGGGAAGAAGCTGCTGATGGCCTCGGGACTCAACGTGCAATGCGCCGACAATCTCGGCGACGGCGCGCAGCGGATTGTGAAGATGCTGGGATAAAACCTGCACGCTATGGGGGTGACGTAGGGGCGTGATTTATCACGCCCTGGGCGCAATAAATTGCGCCCCTACACACAAACGTTCACGACAGAGAGGTTTCCATGTCCATTCTGCTCAATAAAGACTCGAAAGTCCTGGTCCAGGGGATCACCGGCCGCAGCGGCCTGTTTCACGCGCGCATGTGCCGCGAATACGGCACCCAGATCGTCGCCGGCGTCACCCCCGGCAAGGGGGGGGTGCATGTCGAGGGGATTCCGGTCTTCAATACCGTCGAGGAGGCGGTACGCTACACCAGGGCCAACGTGTCGATGATCTTCGTGCCGCCCCCCTCGGCCGCCGACGCCATTCTGGAAGCGGCCGACGCCGGGCTGGAGCTGGCGGTGTGCATCACCGAGGGGATTCCGGTCCGCGACATGGTGCCGGTCAAGCGCATCCTTGCCGACCACCGCATGAAACTGATCGGGCCGAACTGCCCGGGGCTGATCACCCCCGAGGAGAGCAAAGTCGGCATCATGCCCGGCTATATCCATAAAAAGGGGAAGATCGGTGTGGTTTCGCGCAGCGGCACGCTCACCTACGAGGCGGTCAAGCAACTGACCGACGCGGGGCTGGGGCAGTCGACCTGCGTAGGGATCGGCGGCGACCCGATCATCGGCCTGAACTTCATCGACTGTCTCAAGCTCTTCAATGAGGATCCGAAAACCGAAGCGGTCTTCATGATCGGCGAGATCGGCGGCAGTGCCGAGGAGGAGGCGGCCGAGTGGGTCAAGGCGCACATGACCAAGCCGGTGGCGGCGTTCATCGCCGGGGTCACCGCCCCGCCGGGGCGGCGCATGGGCCATGCCGGGGCAATCGTCACCGGCGGCAAGGGGAAGGCGACCGACAAGATCGCCACCCTGCGTGCCTGCGGGGTGACCGTGGCAGAGAGCCCGACACGCATGGGCGAAGCGATGAAACTGGCCCTGGGGGGAAAACCATAGGGTTGCTTGGCAACGGGAACCTCCAGGGGGCAGGCCGGCGGGTCTGCCCCCTGCCCTTTTTTGGGCTACATCGAGACTTCGCCGGCGTGGGTGTCGCCGTCGCGGCCGGCCTGCAATTCGGCGATGACCTGGGCGCCCAGCAGGATGATAATGGCCGCGACCTCGACGCAGAGCAGGGCCCCGACGGCAATGCCGATCGGTCCGTAGATCAGGTTGACCATGGAGAGGGCTTCAAAGTACCAGATCAGCACCCGGCGGGTCAGTTCCCACAGCACCGTGGCCGTCAGCCCCCCGATCAGCGCGTAGTGTACGGAAACCCGGACCGACGGCATGACCAGATAGATCGAACTGAGGATCAGGAACTCGCCGGCCAGCCCGGTCAGATAGAGAAGAAGACCGGAAATCCCTTCCAGCGAGAAGTCCCAGCCGAAATGGACGATCTGCCGGTAGACGAAGGTCTCGATCACGCCGGTCGCGGCGGAGACCATGATGACGCCGAGGGCGATCAGGGTCAGGTACAGGTAAGGGATGATGGCGGAGACCAGCAGGTGGCGACGCTTGCTCCTGGCCTTGAAACGATGGAAGAAGATCAGGGTCATGGCGTTTTCCAGCATGGAAAAGGCCATCGAGCTGAAGAACAGCATGGCGAAGAAGCCGACCACCCCGACCACCGCCCGGTGCTCGAAAAACGACTTCATCTGCTCGGTCAGGGCCCCGGTGTAGCCGGGGATGACCATGTCCATGTAGACCGAAAGAACCTGGAACAGCTGCTGCTCGGGGAGCACGTGGGAGAGAACGATGACCGCCAGCAGCGCCATCGGCACGATGGAGAGGAAGGTGTAGTAGGCGATCGCCCCGGAGAGAAGCAGCCCCTGGTTGCGCCGGAAATCGCGCAACACGCAGGACATGAAGCGGAGGGCCTGCTGGAAATTTCCGAACACGGCTGCGGCGTTTTTCATCCGGCTCCGTTTCTCTTGTCAGTCACACCCGGGCGCTGCCGTTTGCCGCCCTATTTGAGCAGCAGCCTCAGGACCTTGAGGAGCTGTTCCGCCTGGAACGGCTTGACGATCCAGCCGGACGCCCCGGCCGCCTTGCCGCGCTTTTTCAATTCCTCGCTCGATTCGGTGGTCAGGACGACGATCGGCGTGAAGCGCGACGTTGGCAGCTGCCGGGCCTGCCGGATCAGCTCGAAGCCATCGAGGTTGGGCATGTTGATATCGGTGATGATCAGGTCGAAACTCTCGGTTTTCAACTGGTTCAGGCCATCGATCCCGTCCACCGCCTCGACGCAGAGGTAGTCGTCCTTTTGCAGCGGCATGCGCACCGCCTGGCGGACGGTGGCGGAATCGTCGATGATCAGAATTTTTTTCGCCATGTTCATGCAACCTCTGTGCAAGGAGGGTCGTCAGCCGGGCGGAAACGAAGATATCACAAATCTCCGGACGATCAAGAAGTGTTCCCTCCGCCGCCCGCGACGACCTGCTCGGCCAGCAACATGACCGCCAGCGCGAAGTAGGTCGAGCGGTTCCACTCCTTGAGCCGGTCGAAGCCCGGAGCGACCAGAAAATACCCGGAACGGCCTTCATCGACGGCAACCAGCTTGAGCCGCTGCGTCGCGTTTGCCTCCCCCGTTGGCAAAAGGCCGTTCTGCACCCAGTGACTCGCCGGATGGAACACCGGCTTGCTCTGCGGCTTGGAGAATCTCCGCGCCTTGTCCGGATCGAGCGCATAAATCCGCACATCCCCGACCTGCCAGCCGAGACCGTGCAGGTAGTTGCCGGCCGAGGCCGCGGCATCGGCGTAGGAACCGCACAGATCGCGGCGGTTGTCACCGTCGCCGTCGACGGCGAAACGCTCGAAGGTCGTCGGGATGAACTGGTAATGCCCCATCGCCCCGGCCCAGGAACCGGTCATCCTGTCGACCGGCATGTCGCCGCGGGCGGCGATCCGCACCGCCGCCACCAGCTGCTGTTCGAAAAACTCCCGGCGCTTCCCCGCGTAGGCAAGCGAGGCCAGCGAGGCGATGATCGGATGCTTCCCCATGATGCGCCCGTAGGAGCTCTCGACCCCCCACAGGGCCACCAGCAACTGCGGTTCCAGGCCGAAGCGCTCGCCGGTTTCGCTGTAGAACTGGCGATAGTCGCGCAGCAGCTTCTGCCCGTCGGCAATCCGCTCGGGGGTGAGCAGCAGGCGGCGATAGTCCGCGAAGCGGGTGATCTTTTCGGGCTGGCGCTTTTGCGCCTGGATCGGCTTGTCCACGAAATAGGCGCTGGCCAGAAACAGCTCGACGGCCGGCTGAGCGAAGCCCTGTTTCTTCAGCTTGGCGGCGAACTTCTCTTTCCACGCGGCAAAACCCGCGGTTCCGGCCAGGGCCGGCTCCCCTCCGGCCAGGATTGCGAGCAGCAGCAGGACAGCCGCGCGGCACAGCAAGCTGTTGGTCCTGGCGCGGATCAGGGGAGCGTTCCGTAGACGTCCGGACGGCGATCGGCAAAGCAGGTGATCTGCGCGCGGTAGTCGGTGAGTTCGTTAAAGTCGCAGGTGGCCACCAGCTCGGTGGCGAAGTCGTCGCCCTCGGCCAGCAGTTCGCCACGCGGGGCGATGATCAGGCTCATGCCGAAGAAATCCAGCCTCCCCTGACGGCCGCAGCAGTTGGCGGCAATGACGAAGCACTGGTTTTCGATGGCGCGGGCACGCAGCAGGGTCCGCCAGTGCAGCTGGCGGGGGGCCGGCCACTCGCCGGGGAGGCAGAGGATCTCGGCGCCGTCCAGGGCCAGCTTGCGGAACAGCTCGGGAAAGCGCAGGTCATAGCAGACCGCCAGGCCGAGCTTGCCGACCGAGGTCTCGACCACGACGGACTGTTCCCCGGCGGCGATGTGCTCGTTCTCGCTCATCAGCGAGAAGAGATGCAGCTTGCGGTAGCAGCCGGCCTGGCGGCCGCGGTCGGTGACGTAGGAGGTGTTGCACACCTTGCCTCCGGCAAGTTCGGGCAGACTGCCGACCACGGTCAGACCGAGTTCGGCGCTCAAGGCGGCGACCTTCTCCAGAACCCGCGGCGTTTCGGCCGCCAGCTCGGGGAGTTTCTTGTAGGCAAAACCGGCACTCCACATCTCCGGGAGGACCGCCAGTTGCGCGCCTTGGGAGGCGACCCGGCGCAGGGCGGCTTCGGCCTTGGCCAAGTTGCGGTCAATCTCGCCGAGGGTGATGTTGAACTGGATGGCGGCGGCGGTGACTTGGCGTTCCATGCCGGCTCCTTTGCAGACGGATAGATGCGGCGATTATATGCCGCGGCGGGGAGGGGAGCAATCGTCTTGTCGCGGGGTGCGGCTTGACACCCTCCCCCGGCGGCGCTACACAGGGGGATGCCCGGCCTCTACCTGCACATCCCCTTCTGCAAGCGCAAGTGCCCCTACTGCGACTTCTTCTCGGTCGAAACCCTCGCGGATGGCCGCCTCACGGCCTACCCGGAGCTGCTGCGCCAGCATCTGCGCCGGGTCGCCGACTGCGGCGGGCAGGGGCCCTTCGATACCATCTACTTCGGCGGCGGCACGCCCTCGCTCCTTGCCCCTGAGACGGTCGGCAGCCTGCTCCAAGCCGCGGCTCGCGACTTCGGCGTTACCGGCGATGCCGAGATCACCCTGGAGGCCAACCCCGGCACGGTGACCCTGGCCCGCCTGTCCGGCTACCGCGGCGCCGGGGTCAACCGCCTCTCTTTGGGGCTGCAAAGCCTCGACCCGCGGCAACTGGTCACCCTCGGCCGGCTGCATACAGCCGCGCACGGGAGAGAGGCGGTGGCGCAGGCGCGCCGGGCCGGGTATGCCAACCTGTCCGTCGACCTGATCTTCGCCCTGCCGGGGCAAACCCTCGCCGCTCTCGCCGGAGAAGTCGACCGCTATCTCGATCTCGCCCCCGAGCACCTCTCCTGCTACGGCCTGACCGCCGAACCGGACACCCCGTTTCATCACCGGGTGCAGCGCGGCGAGCTGACCCTCCCCGACGGCGACTTCTATGCCGAGGCGTTTCTGCTCGTGCACGAGCGCCTGACCGCCGCCGGTTACCTGCACTACGAGATCGCCAACTACGCGCGCCCGGGGCAGGAGTGCCGGCACAATCTCGGCTACTGGCAGCGCCGGCCGTACCTGGGAATCGGTGCCGGCGCCCATTCCTTTCGCGACATCGGCTGGGGGGAACGCTGGGCCGTACCGGCGGACCTCGCCGGCTATGCGGCAGCGCTGCGGGAAGGGCGTGAGCCCTGCGAATGCCTGGAGCGTTTCGATCGGGCGGCCGCCATGGGCGAGAGCCTTTACCTGGGGCTGCGCACCGCCGCCGGGGTCAGCGATGCGGCCTTCCGGGAGCGCTTCGGCTGCACCGTGGCGGAAGCCCATCCGGCCGCGGTGCAAAAGCTGGCGCCCTGGCTGCGGCGGGAGAACGGCGGCTGGCGACTGAGTGTCGACGGTTGGCTGCTCTTCGACCGACTGGTGCAGGAGTTCCTGTAACCGGGCTTATTTCTTGGCCTTGGCCCAGTCGCTGAGGAACTTGTCGATGCCGATGTCGGTGAGCGGGTGCTTCATCAGCTGCAGCATGACCGCATAGGGGATGGTGCAGATGTCGGCTCCCATCAGTCCGGCTTGCAGCACGTGCAGCGGGCTGCGCACCGAGGCGACGATGATCTCGGTCTGGTAGCCGTAGTTGTCGAAGATCGTCTTGATCTGCTCGACGCCGTCCATGCCGATGTGGCCGATGTCGTCCAACCGGCCGACGAAGGGAGAGACGTAGGTCGCGCCGGCCTTGGCGGCCAGCAGCGCCTGCAGCGGCGAGAAGACCAGGGTGACGTTGGTACGGATCCCCTCGGCGCTGAGGATGCGCGTGGCCTTGAGGCCGTCGGCGGTCAGGGGAAGCTTGATGACGATGCGCTGTGGATCGATGGCCTGCAGCACCGTGGCTTCGGCCACCATGGCGCCACACTCGGTGGCGACCACCTCGGCGGAGATCGGCCCGTCGACCAGGGCCGCGATCTCGCGCAGCACGGCATGGAACTCGCGGCCGGTCTTGGCCACCAGCGAGGGGTTGGTGGTCACGCCATCGACCAGCCCCAGCTCCAGGGCGGCGCGGATTTCCGCGGTGTCGGCCGTGTCAATGAAGAATTTCATGGTGGTCTCCTGAATGATGGGCGTTGGTCTCGATGGCAGGGGCGCGGTCGCCGCGCCCGTGGGCGGGGAAACCCCGCCCCTACCGTTGTTTCAAATACTCATCCCGGCAGCGGGCCGAGCAGAACCAATGCTGCTGGCCGCGCACCGTGGCGGTCACGGCGTCGCCGCGCGGCACATAGGTGCCGCAGTGCGGATCACGCTCCATCGTCTCGCCGCCCCGGCTTTTTTCGGGCGGCGGGGTCTGCCGCGGCCGATGAAAGGCTTGCCAGGCCGCCTGAACCACGGTGTAGATCAGGAAACCGAAAATCGCCCAGAGGAGCAAACGGATCAGCATGCCGTCACCAGGCGCCGCACAGCGGGGTCAGGGCCGCCGTTGCAGGGAGGCTCGCAGCCAGCTCCGCCAGCGGCCGGTGCAACTGCGGATGCTGCAAAGTGGCGGCGAGTTCCGCCAGTGGGACCAGTACGAAGACCCGCTCGGTCAGGCGCGGGTGCGGGACTTCAAGCCCCGGCTCGTCGATGACGGCCTCCCCGTAGAGCAGCAGGTCGATATCCAGGGTGCGCGGCGCATTGGGCTCCGCGCGGGTGCGGCCCAGATCGGCTTCGATAGCCAGGCAGCGCTCCAGCAGCTGCCGAGGCGCGAGCGTGGTCCGCACCTTGAGAACGGCGTTGAGGAAAGCGGGGCTGCCGGGAGGGGCTCCCTCGGCGGCGGTTTCGTAGAGCGCCGAGCACCCTTCGATCACGATTCCCGGTGTCGCCGCCAGGCGGTCGCGGCCACTTTGCAGCCAGGCGAGCCGATCGCCGAGATTGCTCCCCAGGCCAAGAAAGGCGGTGACCATCGATAAGGACATCTCCTTTGAAATCGGGTAGAATTTAACCACAGCGGCCCTTAAGGGTCAACCGACTCCCCTTGTCCTGCCGCGAAGGAGACACATGCACAGCCATCCCCGCGAACCGGTCCTGCAGGCCATCGACACCCTAGCCGAGCGCTATCTCAAAGGAAAGATCCAGGCGGTCAAGCTGGCGATGACCAGTCTGCTTGCCGGCGGCCACCTGCTGATCGAGGATATCCCCGGCGTCGGCAAGACCACCCTGGCCCTGGCCCTGACCAAAACCCTCGGCCTCTCCTTCGGCCGCATCCAGTGTACCAGCGACCTGCTGCCGTCGGACATCACCGGCCTGTCGATTTTCGACCGCAACCGCGATGAATTCCGCTTCCTCCCCGGGCCGATCTTCAACAACCTGGTGCTGGCCGACGAAATCAACCGGGCCACCCCGAAAACGCAGAGCGCCCTTCTGGAAGCCATGGAGGAACGGCGGGTGACGGTCGACGGCACCACCTACCACCTCCCCGAGCCGTTCATGGTCATCGCCACCCAGAATCCGGTCGAGCAGATCGGCACCTATCCGCTGCCGGAGTCGCAACTCGACCGGTTTCTGCTGACCACCGGCATCGGCTATCCGCCGGAAGCCATGGAGAAGGCCATCATTCTCAGCGGCAGCATTCGCGACGAGATCCTGGAGATCACCCCGCTGCTCGACGCCGGGCAGTTGCAGGCGGCCCGCCGGGCCGTGCGCAGCGAGGTGCACGTCGCCACCAGGATCGCCGAGTACGTCTACCGTCTGGCCAGCGCCACCCGCAGCCACCCCATGGTGCTGGCCGGAGTGTCCACCCGCGGCGCCATCGGCGTGGCCGACGCCGCCCGCGCCAGCGCCTTTCTCGCCGGGCGCGACCATGTCCTCCCCGAAGACGTCAAGGCGCTGTTCGTGCCGGTGTGCGCTCACCGCCTGATCCTGCGCCCCGAGCACGAGGCGCTCGACCGCAAGGAGATCCTGCTATCGCTTCTCGACAGCACCCCGGTGCCTTTGGCCTGACCCTGACCCGGGCCGGGGGGCTGTACATCGCCATGACCCTCCTGCTCGGCTTCGCCGCCGTCAACACCGGCAACAACCTCCTCTACCTTTTGGTTTCGGCGCTGCTCGGCTTCATGGCGGTTTCGGGAATTCTCGGCCGCTGGAACCTGGCCCGCCTCAGCCTGCGCTGTCTCCCCCCCGAGGAGGTTTTCGACGGCGTGCCGACCCTGCTCGGCATCGAACTGGTCAACGGGCGCCGTTCCCTGCCGGTTTGTCTTCTGGAGATCAGCGTCGGCGAGGAGCGGGCGCTCTTCCCGCTGGTCGAGCCAGGGAAGAGCCAGCGCCGCAGCCTGACCTTCACGCTCGCCGGGCGCGGCTGGCAGTCGCTGCCGCCGCTGCAGGTCCGCTCCCGCTTCCCGATCAACTTCTTCATCCGCTCCCTCACCCTCCCGGTCGCCGAGCCGGTGCTGGTCTTCCCGGCGCCGCGCCCCTGCGCGCTGCCGTGGCAGCCCGATGCCGGCGGGGCGCGCGGCGCCGCCGCGGCGGCCCGCAAGGGGACGGAAGGAGAGATCAGCCGCATCGGCGACTATCGCGGCGGCGAGCCGCTGCGCCTGATCCACTGGAAGCTGAGCGCCCGCCACAACCAGCTCAAGGTCAAGGAGCTGAGCGCCACCAGCCGCATGCCGGTGACCCTCGACCTGAACGCCATCCCCGGGCCTGACCTGGAGGAGCGTCTGCGCTGCGCCACGTATCTGGTCCAGCAGCTGCTGCGCTCCGGGCGCCCCGTCGGCCTGCGGGCCGGCACCACGCGGCTGCCGCCGCGGCTCGGCCCGCCCCATAAACTACAGCTGCTGCGCACGCTGGCCCTGTATGATCGCGATCAAGGCGCTGCTTGACGGGCTGGCCGGGGCCGTGGCGCTCCTTGCCCTGCTCCCGGTCCTGCCGTTCCTCGACCTGCCGCTACGCGTCGCCGCCCTTGCGGCCGTCCCTCTCGGCTGGTGGTGCGACCGGCGCGGCCGGCCGCTGCTCAGCGCCCTGCCGGGCACGCTGCTGGCGGCAGGCGGCCTCATCTGGTATGCCCTGCAGGTCAGGCGCGCGGCGGAGATCGGCGAGCCGCTGGTCAACGCCCTGGCGGTTCTGCTGGTGGTGCGCCTGTTGAGCGCCAAGCTGGGGCGCGATTACCTGCAGATCTTCGTCCTCGCCCTCTTCATTTTGGCCGGCTCCTCGCTGCTGACCCTGGAGATCGGCTTCATCGTCTACCTGGTGCTGCTGGTGGTGGCCGTCACCGTCAGCCTGCTGCTGCTGACGGTCTTCGTCACCGCGCCGAACCTGATCCTCTCCGCAGGCGAGCTGGGACGGCTGCTGCGGGTGGCCCTGCTCATGCCGGCCGCCTCCCTGGTGCTGATGCTCGGTTTTTTCGTGATTCTGCCGCGGACGGCCAGCCCCTTGTGGAATTTCCTCAACCCCGCCCCGCAGGCCGTAACCGGCCTCGCTGAAAGTGTCAACCCCGGGGCCTTCGCCCGGCTGGGGGAGAGCAAAACCCTGGCCTTCCGTGCCGAAGGGCCGGAGATCCCCCCGGAGGAGCGCTACTGGCGGGCTCTGGTCCTCAACCAGCCGGACGGTGCGCGCTGGGTGCGCGCCCTGCCGCCGCCCGAGAGCGGAGTGCGCGTAGCCGGCGGCAGCCCGATCATGCTGGCCATCTACCCGGAACCGCACCGGGACCGCTACCTGGTCACTCTCGACCGGCCGCTGCAGGTCGACGGCATCCGCCACCAGAGCGGCTTCGACCGGGTCTTTGAGCTGTCTGCCGCCCAGAACCGGCGCTACCGCTATACAGTCACGGCCATCCCCGGCGGGGAGCTGCGCACCGGCCGCGACCTCGACCGGGATTTCTATCTGGCCGTGTCTACGCCGGTTTCGCCCCGTGTCGCGGCGGCCGCGGCACGCATCGCCGCCAGCGGCCCCGGGAGCGCCGCGCGGCTCGCCGCCCTGGCGGAGTTCTTCCGGCAAAACCGGCTCAGCTATGCCCAAAGCGGCGTGGCGGGGGGCCCCGACCCCATCGACGACTTTCTCTTCGGCACCCGCCGCGGCTACTGCGAATTCTTCGCCTCGGCCTACGTCACCCTGGCCCGTCTGGCCGGTCTCCCGGCCCGCCTGGTCGGCGGCTACTACGGCGGCGACTACAACGCCCTCGGCGGTTATTACCTGGTCCATGACGACACGGCCCACGTCTGGGTCGAGGTGCTGGACGATGACGGCCTGTGGCAGCGGGTCGATCCCAGCCAGTGGGCCGCCAACGCCGGCGAGACGCTGCGTGCTGCGCGCAGCGCCGGCCTGAGTCGCTGGCAGCAGCTCAGCGATGCCCTCAACTACCAGTGGCTGCAGCTGGTGGTCATCTTCGACCTCTCCAGGCAGTTGGAACTGCTCGGCGCAGGGCAGCGCCTGTGGCAGGGGTTTTCAACCGAGGAGCTGCGCGGGCAGGCCGGTACGCTGGGGGTGGTGCTGTTCTGTGCCGGAGCCGGCGGGGCCGCAGTCTGGTGGCTGCGCCGGCGGCGCGGCAGCCGCGAGGCCCGCCTGCTTGCCGCCCTGCGCGCCCGCCTGCGGCGGCGCTACGGTCCGCAAGCCGCTGCCGAGCACCTGACGCTTAGCGAAATGACGGCGCGCACAGAGAGTGCGGCCTGCCGGGAATTCGCCGCCATCTACCAAGGAGCGGTCTTCCGCGACCGGCCTTTGACCGACGCCGAAGCAAAGCGCCTGCGGGAGTTGCTGCGGGAAATTTAGGGGGTTTCCTGGCGAGGGTGCTTTGGCTTGCGCCGCCTTGACCGCCGGCGTCGGCGGCCGCCGGCCGGGGGCGGTGCGGGGGAGGGTGCGTCAGGCTGGCGCAGCGCCTCACGCCAGGCGGAGGCCAGGGCCGGGTCGCCGCCGCCGGCCTGCAGCCACAGCTCAAACAGGTCGAGGGCCGCGGGGGTGGACGGGTGGCTGAGGAAGCGGCGCTCGCCGCGATGGCCACGACCCCGCCCCAGGCGGTGGCAGCCGACCAGCAGTTCCCGGGCCTGATGGCGGATGCCGTGGGCGATGCGGAAATAACCGCAGTGCAGGTCGAGTTCCAGGTTGGCCAGTTCCAGGATCTCGCCGACCGGCCGCTCGGTGCCCGGCGGGCACTGGCGCCAGAAGCGCGAGAGGAAGAGCGCCGCCAGCACCACGGCTTCGTCGATGCGTCCGCCGGCGGCGGTCCGGGCATCGAGCCGGTCGAGCAGGGCGAAGGTCGACGCGTCTCCCTCGTAGCCGGCCAGCAGCGGCTCGAGCAGGCCGGTCGCCTGGGCCTGGCGCAGCACCTTGCCGGCGACGGCGTGGCGAAAGAGCTCCAGCAACTCCTCGCGCAGGCGGGCCGGCGCCGCCTCGGCAATCAGCGGCGCACGGACATAAATCCCTTCGCGGGTCGCCTCGTCCAGGGTGAAGCCGAGCCGCGCGGCAAACTCCAGGGCCCGCAGCATGCGCACCGGGTCCTCGGTGAAGCGCACAAGGGGGTCGCCGATAACCCGCAGCCGGCGCGCGGCCAGGTCAGCCAGCCCGCCGACATGGTCGATGATGCTGAAGCTGGCGATATCGTAGAAGAGCGCGTTGATGGTGAAATCGCGGCGGAAGGCATCCTCACGCGGCGTGCCGAAGACGTTCTCCGCCACCATCCGGTGATCGCCGGGATCCTCGGGGAGATCGTCGCTGGTGGCCTGGCGCCGGAAGGTCGCCACCTCCACGACCTCGTCCTTGCCGAAGCGCACGTGGGCCAGCCGGAAACGCCGCCCGACCAGGAAACAGTTGCGGAACAGACGCTTGACCTGCTGTGGCGTGGCATTGGTGCCGACATCGAAATCCTTGGGGGTCCGCTCCAGCAGCAGGTCGCGCACGCCGCCCCCGACCAGATAGGCGGTGAAGCCGGCCCGGTGTAGGCGGTAGAGGACACTCAGCGTCTGGGGATCGATGCGGCTGCGCGACAGGCCATGCTCGGCACGCGGCACCACCACCGGCTCGGCTGGCGACTCGAAAGTTTCGGCTGGGATCACAGGCATTGATTGTGGATGGGCGGCATCGGGGCCGCCGTCTCCCCTTATAGCAGAAACCCGGCGGGGAAGGAAGTGCACCGGGGGCACGGTTGACTTCGGCGCGCCAGATACCGCATGATGGACTATCCCATGCCCCGGCTGCCATGCCGGCTTGTCGAGGTTGTCCTTGCCCCAGCTGTTTCCTGATTTTCCGATCGGTGTCCAACTCTGGCCTCAGGCGCGCCGGCGGCCGAAGGTGCTGCGCGAAGGCTATACCTTCTCCCTGCTGGAAAATTCCACCGACACCTATCACTTCGCGGTCCTGGCCGGGATGCAGCGCATTCGTCGGGTTTTTACCGAGTTTGCCCGCGCCCTCCCCGGCGAAGCCTTCTTCATCCTCGAGTTCTATACCAGCGAGCCAGGTGGCGCGGAAGAGGCGCCCCCGGCGCCGACCATCCATTATTCCCCCTACTTGCCGGTCGGCGAGATCCTGAACGCCATTGAGCCCTACTGGGAGCGCCTGCTCAACGACGGCTTCGTCGGTTTCGGCCTGGCCAACAACCGGGCCAGCCAGGAGCTGTTCTACTCCGAGGAAAAGCTGCTGACCTGTTTTACCGATCACCACATCCGCTTCATGGATCAACTGGCAAAAGCCGGTGTGCCGCATCGCCGCGACCTCTTGCTGCACACCGACCTGGGGCACGACCATCTTTCCCTGCTCTGCCTGGAGCGCCCGAGTCTTCCGGTGAGCCTGCACCGCTTCAGCGACCGCGAGCTCGACTACGCCAGCTTCTGCCGCGAACTGGTTGAAAACCTCGACATGTACCCGGTGGAGGAGAGCCTGTCGTTCTTCTTCTCGCGTCGCGAACAGGACCTCATCGAGGAGCTGTTAAGCACCGATGCCGAATTTGCCGAGTTTGCCGAAGAGGACTTCGGCACCCTGCTGCTCGACTGGAACGACTTCGTCAGCGAGTGCAGCGCCCGCTTCGAAGGCGACCTGTGGGAGTACCGCCAGGGGCTGCGCCTGCGCGACATGATCCAGCACGTCATCGCCAACACCCCGGAACCGCTCTGCTCGCGGATTCGCGACACTCTGCAGGAGCCGGACGAGAAGTTTCGCCAGAGCCTCACCGACCGGCGCAAGCGCCTCGACCCCCCGGAAACGGCCGTTCCCGAAGAACATTTCTGGTACAATGGTGTCATTCGCCATGCCGGGGTTGACCTGCGCCGGGATCTGATCAGGCACGGCTGGTACAAACCCTAGCCCGGTTCGCGGTTCAGGGAACGTGGTTTTCCCCGCACTTCGCACCCCGCACCCGACTTATGATCCTCCTCATCGCCGCCGTCCCTGCCGAAAGCGAGCTGCTGCGCCGCGAACTGACGCCGTGCGAGGTAAGGCGCTGCGGCAATCGCAGCCTCTACCTGGGAAAACTGGCCGGTCAGGCGGTGGCGCTGCAGGCGAGCGGCGTCGGCAAGGCCAACGCCGCAGCCTGTGCCATGCTGTTGCTGGAAACCCTGCGGCCCGAAGCGGTGATCTGCTTCGGCAGCGCCGGCGTCTATCCCGGACACGGTCTGCAGACCGGCGACCTGTTACTGGCCAGCGCGGAGATCTACGGCGACGAGGGGACCCTCACCCCGGGCGGTTTTCTCGACATGCAGGGGCTGGGCCTGCCGCTGGCCGAGCGCGCCGGAGAGCAGTGGTACAATCATTACCCGGCGGACCCCGAACTGCTCTCCCTGGCCCACCGCACCGCGGTCCGCGAATTGGGCCGGCAGCGGCGCATCGCCGTCGGCCCGCTGGTCACCGTCTCCACCTGCTCGGGAACGGCTCTCGCGGGAGACGCGCTGGCGACCCGCACCGGCGGGCTGGGCGAAAACATGGAAGGGGCGGCCATCGCCCAGGTCTGTGCCCGCCTCGGCGTCCCCTGGCTGGAGATCCGCGGCATCTCCAACCTGGTCGAGGACCGCGATCCGGCGCGCTGGGATCTGCCGACCGCCGCCGCCGTCGCCCAGCAGGCGGTGCGCGCGGTGCTGGCCGGCTGGGAGGAGCGCCAGGAACCGGCATGACCCGCCCCCTGACCCTCGGCTACTCTCCCTGCCCGAACGACACCTTCATCTTTAACGCCCTGGTGCACGGCCTGGTGCCGACCCCCGGCTTCACGGTGCGCGAGTGCCTGGAGGATGTGGAAACCCTCAATCGCCTGGCCCTTGCCGGAGAGCTCGACCTGACCAAGGTCTCGTATCACGCCCTCGGCCACCTGCGTGACCAGTATGGGCTGCTGCACAGCGGCGGGGCCCTGGGGCGAGGCTGCGGGCCGCTGGTCATCGCCCGGCAGCCGACCAGCATGGCCGCCCTGCGCGGCCGGCGCATCGCCATCCCCGGCACCCTGACCACCGCCAACCTGCTGCTGCAGCTCTGCGGTGAGGGCTTCGAAAACACGCTGCCGATGCCGTTCGACCGCATCATGCCGAGCCTTAAGCAGGGCGAAGTCGAGGCCGGGGTCATCATCCACGAATCGCGCTTCACCTACCGGGCTGCCGGCTTCCACCCCGTGCTCGACCTGGGCGCCTGGTGGGAGACGGAGACCGGCCTGCCGCTCCCCCTGGGGGGGATCCTCGCCCGGCGGTCCCTGGGCAGGGAACTGATCGCCGCCATCGATGGGGCGATCCGGGCCAGCCTCGAATACGCCTGGGGCCGGCCGCAGGCAGCCCGTAACTACATCCGCGCCCATGCCCAGGAACTCGACGACACGGTGACGGATGCGCACATCCGCCTGTACGTCAACGAATTCTCACGCGATCTCGGCAGCGAGGGGCTAAGGGCGGTGGAGACGCTGCTGGCCCGCGCCGAAGCGCGCGGCCTGATCCCCGCCTGTCCCCTGCCGCTCCTCGCCGGGGCGCCAGAATGACCAGCGCAAGGAGTGCCGCATGAACCAGATCGCGTCCAAGCCCGCGACCGTCGACCGCCTGCAGCCGAAGAACCCGCAGGGGCTGGTGGTGGTGATCACCGGCAACGGCAAGGGGAAGACTACCAGCGCCATGGGGATCGTGCTGCGCGCCTGCGGCCACGGCAAGCGCAGCTGCATCGTCCAGTTCATGAAGGGGGATCTCTACTCGGGGGAGTGGGACGGGGTGAAGCTGCTCGGCGAGCTGGTCGAACTGCACGCCACCGGCAAGGGCTTCTGCGGGATTCGCGGCAATCCCTACAGTCGCGACGAGCATCGCGCCAACGCCCAAGGAGCCATGGCCCTGGCGCGGGAGAAGATGCTCTCTGGGAACTTCGACCTGGTGGTGCTCGACGAGATCAACAACGCCCTCAAGCACCGCCTCGTCGACCTGGAGCAGCTGCTGGCCCTGCTCGACGAGCGCCCGCCGGCCATGCACCTGGTGCTGACCGGCCGTCATGCCGCGCCGGAAGTCATCGACCGCGCCGACACCGTCAGCGAGGTCAACGAGATCAAGCACGCCTACCGCAAACAGATCGAACCGCAGCCGGGGATCGACTACTAAGCCTCCCCCTCCTCCGGCGGGACCGCCGCGCCGACCCGGCCTTTTCAGCGGGTGGGCGTTTGCTCCAGCAGCTCGACAATCTCGCGGCTCCCCTGCCGCCTGGCGATATCCAGGGCGGTCTGGTTCTGGTAGCCGGAATGATGACTGCTCAAACGCGCCGAGCGATCAGCCCCGGCCGCCAGAAGCAGGCGCACCATCTCGACGTTCTTGTTGTGGGCGGCAATCAGCAGGGGCGAATGCGTTGTCGCGCCGGTTTTGGTGTTCACCGTGGCCCCATGCTCAAGGAGGAATTTGGCGACGTCCAGGAAATTGCCCGCGGCCGCGGCGTAAAGAGGCGGCCAGCCCTTTTTGGCCGGCTTGTTGACATCGGCCCCTTTTTCCACCAACAGCCGGACCAGGTCGAGGTGGCCGCGCTCGGCGGCGAAATAGAGCGGCGTCTGGCCCAACTCGTCCTGGACGTCGACCTGAGCCCCCTTCTCCAGCAAGAACTTCGCCACCTCCAGCCGGTTCCCGGCGGCCGCCGCGTGGAGCGCGGAGAAGCCGTACTTGTTCCTGTGGTTGACGTTGCCCCCCTTGGCGGCAAGCCGCTTCACGATCTCGGGGAAACCCCGCTCAGCGGCGAACATCAACGCGGTCGAGCCCTTCTTCTCTTCCGGAAGATCGACCGCGGTTCCTTTTTGCAGCTCCTCCTCGACTTTGCCGAGGTCGCCGATATTGGCGGCAAAGTGCAGCGGGAAAGGGACCAGCTCCGCCAGGCGCTCGGCATACTTGCCGTCCATCCGGCGCAAAGACGTGCCGCGCAGCGTATCGATCGCGCCATCCGCGGCATAGGTCAGTTCCACGTCCCCCTCGATCCCCGTCCTGGCCTTGGCATCGATGGCCCGCAGTGCCGCACGCACCACGGTCTTACCGCCGGACGCCCGCTGCTCCCTGATCTCCGCGTAAGTCTCCCTGCCGAGACGGAACTCGCCGACCGCGCTGTCCGCAACCGTCTTTTCCACCAGGTCCCGGCTGACCCGGGCATTGGTGAGCGCCTGGGGCGCACGGCCGGAATCCTTTTCGCAGGCAGCGAGGACCCAGGTGGCCGCCATAAGGGCCAGGCTGAACGTAAGGAGTTTGCTGCGCTTGCTCATGGCCTCTCCGCTGCTGAATAAATCGTTAAGCTTTTCCCCGGCTTCGCATCAGGAGAGCTTTGTCCTAGCCCATCCGCTTGTACTTCAAAACCTCGCCGTTCGGATATGTCCAGGTCATCTCGTCCCGGGTGATGGCCACGGTAATGACGGGTGGCCCGCCGACGTGCTCATAGCCATCCAGTTCGACCTTAATGCGGTCCTTGTCCAGAAACGCGTACTTGCCGTGCACCAGGACGTGCCGTTCGGTGATCAAGATTTTTCCGCCTTCGAGCAATTCGACCTGGGCGGTGCCGTCATCGGTGCGCCATTTTCCCAGGCACAGATCTTCCGGCTTGGAGGTGCAGGAAACCAGAAGGGACAGCATGGCCGCCATCAGGATCAACCGGCAGATCCCAAGGCGCCTCGGTTTTTCGCTTTTCATGATGGAATTCCTTGCGTTTTTGTCCGTGGGCAGGGATTCCCCTGCCGGGCAAAATTAACCCATATTTATCCTGGACATCAAGACCGTATTTACCCGGCGCCGCCTTGAAACAGCAACCCGAACGCTCTCACGACCTCCCCGGCCGGTACACAGGAAAAATATTTCTGGCGATCGTCTTGAAAATTACCCCTCGGGAGAGAATCTTAACGTAGGATTAAATCTGCAGAAAGGAAAAGGCCGGGGATTTCTCCCCGGCCCTTTGTGTCCCCACGATGTCGCCCTGCTTACTTTTTCTTGGCAGCTTTTGCCTTCGGAGCCGCCTTGGCCTTGGGCGCCGCGGCTTTCTTTCCCCTGGCGGCACGGGCCTCGGCCAGCTTGGCAGGGAGGCCACGGTCAAGTGCCATTTGCCGACGCGTCTCGGAATAGCTCTTGGCGGCAAGGGACTGGCTGCTGGGGATGCCGAATTGCTTTTTGTACTGGCCGGGCTTCAGGCCATGGGCCGTCTTGAGGTGGCGCGTCAGGGTTTTCATCCCCTGGCCACAGATCATGCAGAAGACCTTATCTTTGCCAAAAGCTTTCTTCTTCGATACGACAGGGCCAGCTTCGGCAGATGCGGCTTCAACAGCAACAGTCTCGCCCTTCTCGAGAGCGGCCAGAGCTTGATACACGCTGGCGATCTCTGCAACAAGTTCTTCCTTGGTCATCGTGGTGCTTGAAGCATGTGCTGCCACGATCTCGGCGGCCATTTCCAGTAAGGTTGCCATTTTGATCTCCTTGAGTTTTTATGTGGTGGTGACAAAAGAATTTAAACGCAACATATGAAATATGCAAGGGGCCGCTTTAATTTTTTCAGTTTAACTTGCGTTGCGTTCAGAATTTTCTAGAAAACTCTCCGGAACAACTCATGCGGAAACTTAAGTGCAGGATGACAAACCCATTGCGAACGGCATCTTGACTGCACTGCGGCCATTTCAAAATCTTCCGCACGAAAACATCCTCAAGAGATCGGCTGGTGCGACCGTCCCGACAGGTGAATAACATTTGGTCTTCGCTCCGGATCAGGCCAAAAGAGGAAAGTTTACGAAGCGCCCGTTCTTCTGAAAGGAACTATTCCCACACGATGATTTTCTTTTTAAAATCAACGCGATACTTCAATCCACGCAAAACATCCATCCCCAGCAAGCCATCATATTCGACCGCGGGGCCCTTATGGGGAACGACAAAAACATCCATGTCACGCCTCACATGCGGCCCTACATGCAAACTATTAATTTTCACCAGGTGTGCATCGATCATCGCTCCACCAATGACCTGAACCTTAAACTTCTTTCCCTGGGCGAGATCGATCGACAGTTTGTCTGCAATGTCGGCATTTATCATGGTTTTGCTGGCCCCCGTATCCAACAAGAGCCGTATTTCAACATCATTGCCGCGATACTGAAGTTTAGCCGGGACCAAAACGGAATTTCTGGCTATGGTAACTTTTGTCGGTTCATTGTCGCTGACAACAACGGCAGGCTCTCCCATGCGAAATTCCGTATAGCCGGCCTGCGCAGAGAACGGCAGGGCCGCTACATAGAGACAGAAGAAAAGCATGCGCCACGCAATGCCTTCGATTTGCCGTTTCATCCGACGCACCTTTTCCTTGCCCCTGTAACATCTCCTCGCTATTCGACTCCCGTTTTCAAGTTATCTTCGATTTTGAGGGTGTCAAGCTCTCCTCGCCACTCCAGTTCCAGATGGCCGCTCTGGAGAGACCCTCGCCTGCAAAGGCGCTGACTGCCCTCTTCGGGACGACTCCTGCCGTCGAACAAAAGGGGTCATCCGGCCGGAAGGTGCAAAACCCGCAGAGCGCTCTATACTGTGAGTATGTTGCCGGAAAGGAGAGAGGAAATGAAACGATTCTTCTTGTTTATCAGCACCTTCATGCTGCTGGGGGTCAGCAGTTCCTGGTCGGGTGACGTCAGGATCGGGGCGGACATTCACCTTCGTCTTGGCGATCCTGCACCGACACCCTACCTGATCTCACAACCACCGCTGTTCCTTTACCCACAGGATCTGGGCTTTTATGTGGCCGTGGGGGTTCCCTTTGGCCTCTTCTATATCGACAACTATTATTACGCGCCCAGGGGAGGCGTGTGGTACGGCGCTCCCCACTACAATGGGCCCTGGTATTATGTCAAACCTGGCCATCTCCCTCCGGGATTGGTCAAGCATCGTTATCGGGACGTCATCTACATGCGTGACATCGAATACCGCAATTACACAAGGAACAGGGATCACTACCCTGGGCAGCTGCACCATCCCGACGATCGCTACACGCGCGGCAAAGGCAAGGGGCACGGCAAAGACCATGGCCGTGGTCACAAAGACTAGCCTGCTGGCTGCTTCCGGACGCGGCTCGCCTCCGTCCCGGTGACGTCCTGGTGACTCCAGGGATAACCCGGGGTTGGCAAATGCAAAGGCCGTCTCAGTCGAGACGGCCTTTGCATTTGCTGGTGCACCGTTAAGACCCTATTTGACCTTGCCCCCCTTGGCCTTGGGCAGACCCTGTCCCCCTCCGGCACCGCTGTCCTTATTTGTCTTGCCTTTTCCCTTTTCCGGATCAAGCCCCACGCTCTCTTTATTCCCCTTGCCATCCTTGCCCTTCGCATCTTGCTCTTTTGCCGCCTTGTCCTTCTCTTCTTTCCCCTTCTCCTTCACCGCCTGCGTATCATCCCCTTTGGAAGACTTCTTTTCCTTTTCCTTTTCCTTTTCATTGTCCTGACCATCACCTTCTGATTTACCGTGATCATTTCCTTGGCGCTCCTGCCCCTTGTGCTTGCCCATATCATGGGTGTCGCGCTGGAACTTTGCATTCTCATCGGCATGCTCCGTTGCCGAAGGATTCGGTGTCGGGGCTTTGGCCTCTGTCCCATGGCTGCCGCCAGACCCTTTCCCCTGAGATTTGGCCATGCTGAAGGCAGGGGCCATGATCAAAATGAAAATCCCGAGCGTCGCGACGAGCAACCTGTTCATAGTAGCCTCCTGAGAGAGTTTTTCTTCAGTTAAGCAGGTAAGTGAAGGAATGCAACGGGACTTTCCAGTTTTCACTTTAGGGGGAATCCGCAAGAAGGCAGTTAGGGATATTCTGCTGCCGGTCACTGCAGACGCAGCACCGGCATGGCTTTGCGGGAAATGCTGTCAGGGTTCCGTTCCAGGTCCGGTCCAGAGGGAAAGTTTCAGGGATGAGTCAGGGGGGTACTAGGGAGAGGAGCTACAAAGAGAAAGGCCCAACCCCATTACTGGCTGAGCCTTTGGCCTGTTGCAAATTCTACTTTTTATCTAGCTATTGGTAGAAACTCTATTTGTTGGGCAGGAATGACATGGTCTTTTTTACAATGAGGACAAGTGACTACCAAAGCGTCTGAATGCCCATGCTTAGGGAAACAGGCATAACGACTTGATAGACTATAAGTCTTCCCACAGCTTTCACATGCAATATAAATGTTATCTGATTCTGACATTTATATTTATCCACTGTCAAATAAGAAAGAATACTACTTAGCTAACTCCTTCTTCCAGTTTCTGTTGGGATCGTTTTGCACACTCTTCCACCCATTTTCTGACTTCTGTCAGTCGGAATGGCTTGGTGATGTGATGACAACCGAAGCTTTCCATAGCTTTCACAAGAGCCAGATTGACACTACAACTCATGACGGCTTTGTTGGCATCCAATGCTTTACACCCTCGCTCGCGTTGCAATCTGAAAAAGTCAAATGCACTGATAGTTGGCAACTCCATGTCTGCAATGACAACATCGGCGCAGGGAGTCTCTCGCGGACAACAGCATTTATTGTCGAGAAGGTTATGAAATATAGGGCAGGCTGAAGGATCCTTGAAGGCCATTGTGTCGTGACCAGAACCGTGAAGAAAGATTCTCAAGAGTTCACGCATGCTGGTATCTGAATCCAGAATCAAGACTTTCAATTTCATAGAGAGACCTCCTTCACTACAAATCACCTCAACAAAAAACGCTCATCTCCAAATACCGAAGACGAGCGTAATGACATTTATAGTGCTCTCTTCGGTAACCCGGCTATCTGCTTGAGACCCGTGGCTTTGCGTCCTCAGGTCGCCCTGAGTTTGCCCGTATCGGAAAAGCTGCCATTTTCAAGTGCATAATTCGCGCCTTAATCATTGGCTGCTTTTCTAACAATTTTGGTTCTGTTTTGGCTTGCGTTTGTTGCATTATATATCAAGGCGATTTTATTCAAGAAAATACCCTTTCTGTTTTTATACTATTTAGGTCATTGTTAAAAATCGTCTTTATCAGAAAGGTTGTAAAACAGGCTATTTGGCTGTCATGGGCATCAAATGACTGTTCTAGCTTTTTGACAGTGATCACCAGAAAGGGATGCCCATCTGAGTAATGATGGAGGGGAGCTACAAAGGAAAAGGCCGAGGAGGGAACCCCGGCCTTGGATGTCAGGTTGATATTGTCTCTTTAGAAATTAAAGTTTTTTTCCGCTTGCTTCTATGATAATGCATGAGCCACTACCAACATTTGCATCGTTAACATCATTTAAATATCTGACTATTCCTAAAGTTTTCCTGTTAATCTCATAGATGTAATTTAAAGAATGTAAGCTTGCCTTAAATATGACCTTTTCATCATACAAGACTGCGTCGCTTGAGATTTTATAGTCTATTGTAACACTTTTATCATGGCTTGAAGCCGCATGGTATGTGCTATTCACCATGTTTTTTTCTTCATCTATTTCGATTGTGTATAGATCGTCGAAATTACCGAATTTAATATTACATTCCAACAGTTGTGATTCAGCGCTCACCACTGCTGGCAAAGACAGTATTATCAACACCATTAAGCCTCTAATGTTTTTCATATACGTTCTTTCACCTATAACATGCTCACAGCCTTCGGCTTTTACGTGAGTATATCAAGGTCTTGACGGTTATCAAGGTGTTAGGATCCTTCCCATTCAGGGAAGTTTACGCCCCCACCCCTCCGCCCCGGACCTGCCCCGGAGTCCATCCCTCGGACCGGAGTCAAGCTATAGCTGGAAGGAGACTGCGGGGGGAGATAGCAGCAGTGGCATGGCTTTCTGGGAATTGCTGCAAGGATTCCGGACCAGGTCCGGTACGGACGGGGAAGCTTCGAGGATATCAGCTGGGAGTACTATGGAGGGGTGCTACAAAGAGAAAGGCCGAGGAGGGAGCCCCGGCCTTTGAAATAGATATTGGTTGCAAACTACTTCTTTGCAACCAATTGACGGTCCATAAGGCATGTGCCTTTTACTCGATATTTGGCATAACCGAACACAAAACTGAAAAATTCACTCTCAAGAACACCATCCAGCAAACCCACACATCCCGGGACCTTTTCGATAGCGTCGTCCATGGCCTCTTTTGCATTCGGGACACCAAGAGGAAACACTACAATCGCTACGGTATCTTCCCCCACAACTCTTTCACCCCGAGAGAAGTCCGCCCCCCTCGATAAATCTATGTTTTTCGAGGAAATGATCGTAAAGTCCGTCAACCTTTGCGCGCAACCCGTCAAGCCACTTAAAGCAACGGCAATACAACAACATAGCACAATTTTTCTCACAACAACCCCCTTAATTGAATTTCTTCTGTGATTACTAGTGTTTATGTTGCCTGTCAACTTATATTTAAGCACTACTAAAAAATCACTTATAAATCATTGACATATCTCCATGAGCTAATTGACACTCCCGAACAAATCCTCCACCGCCCCGGACCTGCCCCGGAGCCCACAGGGATGGACCGGAGGAGGTATAGCCTGCAACGACACTGGGGTAGATCTTCAGGAAGGGACTGCAAAGAGAACTCTCCGGACCGGACCTGGACCGGAGGGCAAAAACACAAAGGCCGCCTCTTTTGAGACGGCCTTGCTATTGATGGTCGGGGCGAGAGGATTCGAACCTCCGGCCCCCTGCTCCCGAAGCAGGTGCGCTACCAGGCTGCGCTACGCCCCGACATACGTTCCGCGGAAACAACGGAGGGGATAGATAGCACGAACCGCAGCGAAACGCAAGGGGTTTACGGCGGCGGCGCCCCAATCTGGTAAACTGGTGGCAAGGACTGAACGTCGGGAGGCCCACTATGATCAGAGTGCTGTGGATGGCCCTGCTTGTCGGGCTGTGGTACGCTGTTGCGGCATCGGCCATGGAGATCACCTCGGTGGTGCCAAGTCGCGCCGCCCCCGGAACACGCGTGGTCGTGACCGGCGGAATCTTCTCGCCGCAGAGCCGGGTTTATCTTGGCGAGCAGGCCGTCGTCCCGCTGCAGCTGCTCGCACGCCAAATCGAGTTTGCCGTACCATCGGTGGCGCCGGGAGACTACTCGCTGACCGTCCAGGACGAAGCCACCAGCTCCCTCCAGCCGTTTCGCTTCGAAGTGGTCGCCCCACACCCGCAGATCACTTCTATTACGCCGGGTGAGCTCGATATCTGCAGCGATGAAGCCGGGCGCCTGGTCCGGGTCACGGGGCTGAACTTCCGCCCGGGGGCGCAGTTGCTGCTCAACGGCAATGCTTTCGTCAGCCGGGCCATCGACCCCGGCACCCTGGAGTTTCGCCTCCCCGAGCTGCAGGCCGGGGCCTACGGCGTCGAAGTGCGCAACCCTGAGGGGATCTCGTCGCTGCCGCACTCCCTGTGGATCAACAACACCCCGGAGATCACCTCGATCGAGCGCGGCGAGGACGCCGTCAACCATTACGAGATGATTATCCGCGGCAAGAATTTCTTCTTCAACTCGATCCTGTTGGTCAGGGAGCCCGACGCCACGGCCGGCAGCACCGGCACCCGGCAGCTGACCTACTACGCCCATCGGCAGGCGCCCCTCGCCCCCGGCGGCCTGTCGGCGAAGGGTGAGGGCTTAAGTTACAGCGACTGCCGGACGCTGGTCTATGTGCGCTACCCGAGCAACTTCCAGGACAAGGAGCTGAGCGTGCAGGTGATCAATCCCGATGGCAAAAAAACCGCGCCCTATGCCGTATCGCTGCCATGATCGCCGCCCCGCCAAGCCCATCGACCCAATCGCACCCGGCCGTCTTCGACGCCCACGTCGACATGCTCTACGCCCTGCAGCAGCCGGGCGCACCGGCCTATGCCTCCAGCTCCTACACCCCGGACAGGTTGGCCGGCGGCGGCGTCAGGGTCGCCACCAGCGTCCTGTATTGCGCGGATGAGCACAACGGGCCGGGCGCCTCGGCGCACCTCGCCAGCCTGCTGGCCGAGGAACAGCACCTGTTCGCCGCGCTCCCCCTGCTGCAAACCGGCACCGACCTGCAGAGCGCCTGGCAGGGCGACGGAGCCCCGGGGCGGCTGCGCCTGCTGGAAAATGCCGATGCCCTCCTGGAGTTCGGCGTGGCGGCGGCCGTCGCCGCGGGGATCGTCACGGTCGGCCTGACCCATGTCGGCAGCAACCGCCTGGCTGACGGCAACGCGGTTGCCGCCCCGCACGGGCTGACCGCCGCCGGGCGCCGGCTGCTCGCCGAGCTCGCGGCGGCCGGGCGCGTGGTCGATGTCGCCCACCTCGCCCCGCCGGGTTTCTGGCAGGTGCTGGCCGACTATCCCGGCCCGCTGCTCTGCTCGCACACCGGGTTGCGCCACTTCTGCGACAAGCCGCGCAATCTCGATGCCGCTCAGCTTGCCGCCCTGGGTCGGCGCGGCGGCGTGGTCGGGCTGGCCTTTGCCCCCGGCCTGCTGACGGGGGACGAGGAGATCGCGCTTGATGAGGTGGTGCGCCAGCTCGACTGGCTGGTGAACTGCTGCGGCTGGGAGCGGGTCGGGATCGGCAGCGATTTCGGCGGCTTTGCCGGGGTGTGCCGGGGGCTGGAGGATCATGGCCGGCTGCCGGCCCTCGCCGCGCGGCTGGGACAGGCCGGTTACCCGGCCGAGGCCGTCGCCGGGATCATGGGCGAAAACTGGCGGCGCTTCTACACCGCGGTACTCCCCGCTTAGCGGTCGCTCTCCGCCGGGACCGGCGCGGGGCTCAGCGCAGGGCGACCCAGCGTGCCGTCGTGCTGATCCCGCCCAGAGCATCCCAGCGTGCGCCGATCAGCTGTTCCAGGGCATCGAGCCGGCTGGCCGGATGGGGATGGGTCTGGTAGAGCAGGGCCAGCTGATCGGCATCGGTGTCGGCGCCAATGCGGTCGAGCACCGCCAGGTAGGCAAAGGGGTCGTAGCCGGCGCGCGCCGCGGCCTGGATGCCGAGGCGGTCGCAGGCGTACTCGGCCTCCTTGTCCAGCGACCGGGCATAAAGTTCCAGGCCATTGCCGGCCAGCTGCTGGACCGTGGCGCTCCTGACCTTGCCGAGCAGGTACTCCTGGCCGAGCGCCAGGGCCCGCTGCTGCTGGAGGAGCCTGACGTAGTGGCGCTCGTTGACGTGCACCATCTCGTGGGCCAGCACCCCGGCCAGTTCGGCCTCGCTCTCCAGGCGGCGGTAGAGGCCGCTGGTGACGAACAGATAGCCCCCCGGAGTGGCGAAGGCATTGACCGCATCGTTCTGGATGACGCCGAAGGTCCAGGCGAGCCCGGGACGCGGCCCCTGGCTGGCCAGGTAGCGTCCGACCCGGTTGACGTACTGCTGCAGCGGCGAATTGTCGAGCAGAGGATAGGCGGCCAAAAGCCGCCCGGCGATCTCGCGCCCCAGCGCCATTTCGTCGGCATCGCTGACCGTGCCGACCAACGGCACCTGCCCGCTTCCCGCCGCCGGCGCCGCAATCCCCAGCGAGCGCTGCAGCTCGCTCTCCAGCAGACTCCCCAGAGGCGAGGTCCCCGCCGTCTCGACGCAGGCACTTGCCAGGCAGGCGACCAACAGCAGGCCGAACCAGCGCGCGCGCCTCACAGGACACCTCCCGGAGCGGGCAGCGGCGGCACCTGCCGTGGCCCCAGGCCGGCCTGCCGCGCGCTGCGCTCGGCCTCGGCCGGGCTGCTCCGGAAACGCTCGGCGGCCAACACCGCCGCCTCGCTGAACGGCGCCTCGCGCAATTGCTCTTCACCGAGGCCGCGGACCCCGGTGGTGGCGACGATCTGCCCGCTCCCGGCCCGCCCCGTGGCCACCCGGGAGAGGCTGCCGCTGCTCGCCACGGCCGCCGCCGCAGTGCGCCGCACGCTGAGCATCTTCACCCACCCGGACTTGCCGGCGGCCCTGACCTGGTACCACCCCCCCTCGCGCTTCTGCACCTCGACGGCCAGGCCGGCGGTGAGTTTGCCGACCACCCGGGCATCGACGAACGGCTTCTCGTAGAGATTGTCGGCCCGGCTCATCGTCGCCGGTTCGGCGAGACAGCTCCACGGCCAGAGCAGCCCTCCCAGCAAAAGCAACGTCCAGCGTTTCATCGCTCACCTCCCGGTTCGGCTTGCAGGGCGGCCCCCAGCAAGCTGCGCCACCCTTGTTGATCGTGATCGATCGGCCCCTCGGCCTGGCTGACCTTCAGGCTGCTCGCCGGCAGCAGCGTGGCAAACGGCGGCTCCCCCAACAATTCGGGCAGTTCCCCGGCGAGCCGGCGCATCTCGGCACGCTGCGCCGCCCACTCGGCTTCTTCGCCTCCTTCGCAGCGCCAGCACAGCGCCAGGCTGTTGTCGAGCAGGCGCCACAGCCCCTGCTGCCGCCCGCTCAGCCACTCGGCGCTCGGGGCCTGGCGGCAGCGCCGCTGCAGGACCGCCGCCAGCTTCCTAAGCGCCGCCTCTTCCGAGGTCGGCAGTTCGAAGCGCAGCAGCAGCAGGCAGCCCCGCGCCTGCCCGCTCCCCGCGGTGGTGCGCGTCACCACGCTGTTGTCCAGAACCCTGGCGGTCGCAAAGGCATAGTAGCGGGCCAGCGAATAGTAGGCGAAGCCGAACAGCACCGGCCCGGTCAGGTTGATATAGAGGTTGGCCAGGTTGATGGCCGCATAGGCGATGACGATCAGGCCGACCTGGGAGAAGCCGTAGAAGCGGTCGAGTTTGCCGCTGGCGCCGTAGCGGTAAAAGGCCCAGGCCGTCCCCCACAGGATCGCCAGGGTAAGCGCCAGGTAGAGCAGCGGAAAGTCGGGGACGCGCAGCCAATCGCCCCGGCGCAGGTTGTCGATGGCGGTGGCGAGGATCTCGACCCCCGGGAACTGGTTGGCGACGGCGGTGGCCTTGATGTCGAACAGGCTCGGCGCGGTCGAGCCGATGATGATGGTTTTGCCGGTGAACTCGTCGCCTGGCCGCTGGCGCCGCTCTTTGCGCAGATTGGTAAAGAGTTCGGCGAAACTTATGTAGCGGTAGCTGAACGGCGGGCCGCGCCAGTTGAGCAGGATATTCTGCGGGGGAGCCAGCGCCGGCACCCCGGCCCGCGCCACCTGCAGGGCTAGCGACGGCAGCTCGAACCCCGACTCGGTGCGGTAGACCGTGTAGTTGCGGGCGATCCCGTCGCCATCCGGCCAGATATTGTTGTAGCCGATCCGGCCGGATTCCTGCACGGCGCTGAAGTGCGGCAGCACAACCGCGACCGGCGCCCCGGGACCGACCACATCGGCAGCCACCCCCGGCACGCGGTCGACCGGCAGCTGGCTCAGCCGGTCCTGCGCCGGATCGAGGCGCACCAGCGGAAACCAGGTGTTCCCGGTTGCCGCGAGCACGTCGTTGAAGTAGGCATCCGAATCGGGATTGAACAGGTCGGCATCGCTGAACAGGATGTCGAAGACGATGGCCCGGGGGTGTTGCGCCTCCAGCTTTTCCACCAGCTCCCCCAGGACCTGGCGGGGCCACGGCCAGCGGCCGTAGTCGCCGGCCAGCGCCGCCAGCGATGGCTCGTCGATATCGACGATGACGATATCGACGGCCGGGGGGGCCACCACCAGACGGTGGCGCACCATGGCATCGAACGCGCTCTGGCGCACCCCGACGATGCGGTTGCCGGTCACCGCGTCGGCCAGGACGGCGACGGTGAAGAGGAGCGCCAGATAAAGGTAAAAACTGCGGCGTAGGCGCAGGCCAAGACGGTCGCCCGCCCCGGCCAGCCGCCGCCGCAGTCTGGTCCACAAGGTCATCATGCCATCAATCCTAGCAAAAAATCCGGCGCTTTGTTACGCCGCAGGCCTGTGCACCGATAGCCCGGAGCTTTTTTCGCCGGCAGTTGCACGAACGTTAAAACATGATAATAAATGTGATGGGTGATACACGGAGACGGAGCGACCTGCGAGCCGGTGGCGGCTTGAGGGGACAAAACGCGAGAGGAGACGGACATGTTCAGATTCACGGCGACCATTGTGGCGGCCCTGCTGTTCGGCAGCAGTTGGCTGTCCGGCTTCACCTTTCCCCGCCTGACCGGCTCGGCGGCGGACTATCTGCTGATGCCGCTGCTAGGCTACCTGATCCTGATCAGCGTGGCCAATCTGGTGGCCCGGCTGCTGCCGGAGACCGATCAGGGTTGAGCGCTGTCATCTTCATGCCAACAGGACGGGCAGCTGCCCGTCCTGTTTTTTTTTGGGGGGGGGTGCGCGTATTTTTCGAGGAGACCGGAGGGACGGGTCAGACATCCACCGCCAGGTGGACGGTGGGGAGGCGCTGGCTCTGCTCGTGCGTCAGGTTCTGAATCAGCACTTCGGCGCCGATGGAGGCGTTGCGGCGCACCAGGTTGTCGGCCAGTTCGCCGTCGTGGTTGCGGAACGCCTCGATGATCTTGCGGTGCTCCTGCACGGAGATGGCCATGCGTCCTGGCTGGGCGAGGGAGGCCAGGCGCAGCCGGTTGAACTTGAGAACCAGCTGGTTGATCAGTTCGCCCAGCTTGTCGTTCCCGGAAGCCTTGATGAACAGCTCGTGGAATTCGTTGTGCACCCGGAAAAAGGTTTTGATGTCGCCCGCGGCGGCAATCTGCTCGAGCTTGGCGTTGATCGCCTCGAGGCGCTCGATGTCGCGCGGAGCCATGCGCTCCGCCGCCATGCGTGCCGCATAGCCTTCGAGAATGCTCTTGATCGAGTAAAACTCCTCGACATCGCGCTCGGAAAGCGATGCGACCACCGCCCCCTTGCGCGGGATGACCACCAGATAGCCTTCCGATTCGAGCTGGCGGAACGCCTCGCGGATCGGTGTGCGGCTGATCCCGAAGCGCTCGGCCAGTTCCGGCTCGGAGACCCGCTCCCCGGGCTTGAGGGAACCCTTGAGAATGGCGTCACGGATCGACTCGAGGATCTTTTCGCGCAATGTCTGGTGGCGTTCGATCGGTTTGCGGCGCACGATTAAGGCTCCTTTCCAGGATCGCAAAATTGTATACAGTATACAATAAATGTCAAGCGGCTTCTCCTTAATCCGGCGCGCTAACCAATCCAACTCCTTGCTTTTTCACCTCTTCGCCGCTATCATTTGCGCACGCATCCTCTGGGTCGGCAGGGGCTGTTCCGCCAGCATTTCTGTCAAGAACGTCAAACCCGCCCCGGCAAGGAGTCTATGCTTCCCACGTTGCTGCACGCCCATCTCCCCTGGCAGCGCGGCGCCGAGTTCCTCCCGCGCATTTTGGCGCTGGGACTCGCTCCGGAAATCGCCTTCAAGGGTCCGGAACTGGACGAGCTTTCGGCCGCCCGGCTCAACGCCATGGCCAGCCAGCTGGCCGGCCTCGGCCGGCGGCCGACGGTACATGCGCCGTTCTTCGACCTGAGCCCCGGGGCCATGGAACCGCTGGTGCGACGCGTCTCCCTGCAGCGCCTGACCCAGGCTCTGGAAGCGGCCGGCCTGCTCGGCGCACAGCTGATGGTGGTGCATCCCGGCTATGACCGCTGGCGCTATCCCAACCTGGCCGAGACCTGGGCCGCCCAGGCCGCCGAAACCCTGGCGCAGCTGCTGCCGCTGGCCGAGCGTCTCGACTGCCGCCTGGCCCTCGAGAACATCTACGAAGAGACACCGGACACCCTGGTCAACCTGGTCACGACCCTCGCCTCCCCCTGGTTCGGGCACTGTTTCGACATCGGCCACTGGCGGCTGTTCGGCAAGGTTCCCCAGGACGCATGGCTTGCGGCCATCGCTCCGCGGCTGCTGCACCTGCACCTGCACGACAATCACGGCAGCGGCGACGATCACCTGGCGGTCGGCGAAGGGAGCATCGACTTCTCGCCGCTCCTTGCGCTTCTGCCGACCTTGCCGCACCCCCCCTCCATCACCCTGGAAGCCCATGACCCTGACGAATTGCAGCGGTCTTTGGCCAACCTGACAACCCTCGGCAAAGGAGCCTGCCCATGACTTTCGACCACGATAAATTCTGGCTCAACCCCACCCAGGCGGTGCTGGTCGTCATCGACGTCCAGGCCAAGCTGACCCCGGCGATGCCGCACAAGGTCTACGAGCGGATGCGCGCCACCACCGCCATGCTGGTGGAGGCCGCCGGCTTGCTGGGCCTCCCGGTGGTCACCACCGAACAGTACCCGCAGGGGATCGGCCACACCGTCCCCGAACTGGCGGCGGCCTGCGCCGGCGGCGTCATCGAGAAGACCAGCTTCGGCTGCTGCGGCGAGCCGGCGTTTTTGGCCAAGCTGGGACAGCTTGGCCGGCGCCAGGTGCTCGTCACCGGCATGGAAGCTCATGTCTGCGTCTATCAGACCGTGCTCGGGCTGCTGCATGCGGACTATCACGTGCACCTGGTGCGCGATGCCGTCTGCTCGCGGCACAAGGAGGATTTCCTCGCCGGGCTCAGCAACGCCGCCCGCGCCGGGGCGCTGGTGATCACCGCCGAGATGGCCCTGTTCCAGCTGCTCGGGGATTCGCGCCATGCGCACTTCCGGGCGATCTCCAAACTGGTCAAGGAACGCGACCGGTAACCTGGCTGCGGAAGGAGCTGTTATGCATGAGCGTGACCTGACCTGGTGGCTGGCGCGCGGCGAGAGCGATATCGACCTGCTGCCGGGGGTGGCCAACCGCCACGGCCTGATCGCCGGGGCGACCGGCACCGGCAAAACCGTGTCCCTGCGGGTTCTGGCCGAGGCCTTCAGCGACGGCGGGGTGCCGGTCTTCCTGGCCGACGTCAAGGGCGACCTGACCGGGCTGGCGCAGGGGGGCGGCGACCACCCCAAGGTGCGCGAGCGGGCCGCGCAGCTCGGTCTCGGCGAGGCGTTCTACCGGGGCTACCCGGTGACCTTCTGGGACCTGTTCGGCGCCGCCGGCCACCCGGTGCGCACCACCGTCTCCGAGATGGGGCCGCAGCTCTTGGCCCGCATCCTCGGCCTCAACGAGACCCAGGAAGGGGTGCTCAACGTCATCTTCAAGGTGGCCGACGACCAGGGGCTGCTCCTGCTCGACCTCAAGGACCTGCGCGCCATGGCGACCTTCGTCGCCGACAACGCCGCGCAGCTGCGCACCGCGTACGGCAACGTCTCGGCGGCCAGCGTCGGCGCCATCCAGCGCGGCCTGCTGGTGCTGGAAGAGCAGGGGGGAGACCGCTTCTTCGGCGAGCCGGCCCTCGATCTCGACGATCTGATGCAGGCCGACGGCGGGCGCGGCATGATCAACATCCTCGCCGCCGACCGACTGATGCGCTCGCCGCGCCTTTACGCCACGTTCCTGTTGTGGCTCCTGGCCGAGCTGTTCGAGCGTCTCCCCGAGGTCGGCGATCCGCCCAAGCCGAAACTGGTCTTCTTCTTCGACGAGGCGCACCTGCTCTTCGACGACGCCCCCAAGGCGCTGGTCGACCAGATTGAGCAGGTGGTGAGGCTGATCCGCTCCAAGGGGGTCGGCGTCTACTTCATCACCCAGAACCCCATCGACCTCCCCGACACCGTCCTCGGCCAGCTGGGGCTGAAGGTCCAGCACGCCCTGCGCGCCTTCACCCCGCGCGACCAGAAGGCGGTCAAGACCGCCGCCGAAACCTTCCGCGCCAATCCGCAGCTCGACGTCGAGACGGCCATCATGGACCTGGGGGTCGGCGAGGCGCTGGTCTCGGTCCTCGATGCCAGGGGGGTGCCGTCGATCGTGCAAAGGGCCTGGATGCGGCCACCGCGCAGCCGCCTGCAGCCCCTGTCGGAAAGCGAGCGCGCCGCGGTGATCGGCAAATCGTTCCTCGCCGGCCACTACGAAAAGGCCATCGACCGCGAATCGGCCTGCGAAATCCTGGCGAAGCGCACGCAGCGGGCACAGCAGCAGGCCGAGCAGGTGCGCATGGAGCAGGAGGCCGCCCGCCCGGAGCCGCGCGGCGGCGGCGAGGAGATCTGGGAGGCGGCGGCCAAGAGCGCCGCCCGCGCCATCGGCAGCAGCCTCGGCCGCCAGTTGATCCGCGGCGCCCTGGGGGCTCTGTTCGGCGGCGGCCGGCGGCGGTAACCTAGGGAACACAGCCTTCAGAAGGCTTCGGGCAGCAGCAGAATTCAGCCGACGAATTGGTTCTCTTCTGAATTCTGACCCCTGACTTCTGAATTCGCCCTTCAGCCCTACCTTTGACAGGAGCCATTTGATGGACAAGAGCACCCGCGTCTCCACCGGCATCCCCGGTCTCGACAGCATCCTCGACGGCCTGCGCATCGGCGACAACGTGGTCTGGCGGGTCGACAACATCGCCGACTACAAGGCCTTCGTCACCCCCTACGTGCGTCAGGCTCTCCGTGATGGACGGCGGGTGGTGTACATGCGCTTCGGCCGCCACGAACCGCTGGTGATCTCGGCGCCGAACGTGGTCACCTACCAGCTCGACGCCTTCCAGGGGTTCGAATCGTTCGCCTCCAAGGTCCACGCCATCGCCACCGAGGAGGGGCGCTACGCCTTCTACGTCTTCGACTGCCTCTCCGACCTGCTCTCGGCCTGGGCCACCGACCAGGTGATCGGCAACTTCTTCCAGGTGACCTGCCCCTACCTGTTCGAACTCGACACGGTGGCCTACTTCGCCCTGATGCGCGGCAGCCACTCGTTCAAGACCACCGCCCGGATCCGCGAGACCACCCAGGTGATGATCGGCGTGCACAGCTGGCGCGAGGCGATGCACGTCCACCCGATCAAGGTCTGGCAGCGCCACTCGCCGACCATGTTCCTCCCCCATGCCCAGGCCGGGGAGAACTTCCAGCCGGTGGCCGGCAGCTTCGAGGCCACCGAACTCCTCTCCAGCATCAGCCGGCGCGGCGCCGAAAGCGGCCGCCGCCAGCTCGACTACTGGGACCGCCTCTTCCTGCAGGCCGAAGATCTTCTCGCCAAGGGGGCCGACCCCGAAGAGACCGCCTCGATGGTCGACCAGTTGTGCCGGCTGATGATCGGCCGCGAGGACCGCATCCTCTCCCTGGCCCGCGCCTACCTGACGCTGGAGGACCTGCTCGGCATCAAGGCGCGCATGATCGGCACCGGCTTCGTCGGCGGCAAGGCGGCCGGCATGCTGCTGGCCCGCCGCATCCTGCTGGCAAGCAAAGAGTTCGACTGGCGCCGGCACCTCGAGCAGCACGACTCGTTTTTCGTCGGTTCGGATGTCTACTACTCGTACATCGTCCACAACGGCTGGTGGAAGCTGCTCATGCAGCAGAAAACCGAGGAGGGCTACTTCAGCGCCGCCGGCGAGCTGCGCGAGCGGATGCGCCAGGGGAGCTTCCCCGAGGAGATCCGCGAGGCCTTGCAGCAGATGCTTGAATATTTCGGCCAGTACCCGATCATCGTCCGCTCCAGCTCCCTGCTCGAGGACGGCTTCGGCAACGCCTTCGCCGGCAAGTACGACAGTTACTTCCTCCCCAACCAGGGCTCTCCGGAGGAGCGCTGCGCCCGCCTGGAAGAGGCGGTGCGGGCGATCTTCGCCAGCACCATGGGCGAGGACGCCCTGGCCTATCGCCGCCAGCGCGGCCTGGACCGGCACGAGGAGCAGATGGGGCTGCTGATCCAGCGCGTTTCGGGGAGCTATCACAACCACTACTACTTCCCCGACCTGGCCGGCGTGGGGGTCTCCTACAACACCTTCGTCTGGTCGAAGGAGATGGATCCCAAGGCCGGCATGCTGCGCCTGGTGGCCGGTCTCGGCACCCGGGCGGTCGACCGGGTGGAAGGCGACTACCCGCGCATCGTCGCTTTGGATGCGCCGCTGAAGCGGCCGCTCAAGGGCTTCGAGGATGCGCGGCGTTTTGCCCAGCGCGATCTCGACCTGATCAACGTCGACAGCAACCGACCGGAGACGGTCTCCCTGCTCGACCTGTTTCGCCAGGAGCTCGGCATCGACTGGTCACGCTATGCGGTCCCCGACTGGGAAACCACCAAGCGGCTGCAGGAGCGCGGCGGCAAGGGGGAGAAGGTCTGGCTGCTGACCTTCGACGCGCTCCTCTCCGAAGGGCCCTTCACCGCTCTGATGCAGCGCATGCTCAAGACCATAGAGGGGGTCTACCGCTACCCGGTCGACGTCGAATTCACCGTCAACTTCTCCACCGACGGCACCCCGGTGCTCAACGTGGTGCAGTGCCGGCCGCTGCAGACCAAGGGGGAGGCGCAGACGGTCGAGATTCCGCGGGGGGTCGCGGAGGAGCGGGTCTTTTTCGCCACCGAAGGGCACTTCATGGGGGGGAGCGTGGCCCAGGCGATCCGCCGCGTGATCCTGGTCGATTCCGAGGAATACATCCGTCTGCCGCTGGCCGAGAAGTACGAGGTGGCCCGCCTGATCGGCCGGCTTAACAAGCGCCTCGGCGACCGCAAGGAGGTGCCGACCCTGCTGATGGGCCCGGGGCGCTGGGGGACGTCGACGCCGTCCCTGGGGGTGCCGGTGACCTTCGCCGAACTCAACAACATCACCGCCCTGGCCGAAGTGGCGTTCCCCGGCGGCAACCTGATGCCCGAACTCTCCTTCGGCACCCACTTCTTCCAGGATCTGGTGGAGGCCGATGTCTTCTACGTCGCGCTCTTCCCGGACAGCGAGTTCTGCACCTTCAACAAGGGGTGGCTGGAAGAGCTGCCCAATGCCCTGGAGGGGCTGATGCCGGCCAGTGCCCGCTACAAGAAGGTGGTCAAGGTCTACAACCTGCCGGGGGAAGGGCTGCAGCTGATGGCCGACGTGGTCAGCCAGCGATTACTTTGCTACCGGTAGCGTTGGTCACAGAAAATCTTCTTAGGCCGTTTCTCGCCAAACCGCCAAGGCGCAAAATAGCGACAGCACGGTGGAGGCTTTTCCTGGCGAGTTTAGCACCTTGGCGTGAGGAGAATCTGCTGTTGAGGATTTGAACGGCACCCTATCGAAAGGCCCGGCGTTTGCCGGGCCTTTGCCGTTGCCGTTATTTGCTGCGCTGCACCCCGACCCGCGGACAGCTCTCCTGAACCGGACAGGTTGAGCAGAGGGCGGTCTGCGCCCGGCAGCAGGCGCGGCCGTGCCAGATCAGCACGTGGCTGGCCCGGATCCACTCCGCCGCCGGCAACAGGGCGCACAACTCCCGCTCCACCGCCTCCGGCGCCCCGCCCCGCGCCCAGCCCAGGCGCCGCGCCACCCGGCCGACGTGCGTATCGACCACCATCCCCGGTATGCCGAAGGCATTGCCGAGGATGACGTTGGCGGTCTTGCGACCGACGCCGGGGAGCGCAACCAGCTCCGCCATGGTGTGCGGCACGTCGCCCCGGTGGCGCTCGACCAGCGCTTGGGCGCAGCCGAGCAGGCTGGCTGCCTTGTTGCGGAAAAATCCGGTGGAGCGGATCAGCTCCTCAAGATCCGCCAAGCCGGCCGCCGCCAGCGCGCAGGAATCGGGATAGCGCGCGAACAGGGCGGGGGTCACCAGATTGACCCGGGCGTCGGTACACTGGGCCGAGAGGATGGTGGCTACCAACAGCTCGAAAGGGGAACGGTGCTTGAGGGCGCAGTGCGCCTGAGGATAGCGGTCGCAAAGGAGTGCCAGCGTCTTGCGGGCCGCCGTGCCCTTGCCGCGCGGGGCTTTGCTGGGACGCTCAGCCGTGCCCGACCCTGACTTATCAACGTTATTCACAGGGTTTTCCACAGCGGCTTCAGCCGGGGGCCACTTCCATGCGCCGGCTGGCCAGCTCCGCCAGTGGCAGGAAGCGGCGGGGATCGGTCACCTGGGCGGTGATGGTCAACGGCAGGTGGCTGGAGGCCTGGCGGGCCAGCCAGGAGCGGTTGATGGTGCCATCGAGCACCCGGACCGGTCCGCGCAGGTAGGCACGGTCGCGCCCGAACAGCGGACAGCGCGCCGGGAAAGTGGCACGCCATAAAGGGCGCAGGGCCGGGCGCAGCGACGAGGTCAGGCTGAGGCTGCCTGCACTCCAGAAAAAATCGGCGAAGTCCCCCAGCACCAGCACCGGGCAGACCAGCGCCGGATTCCCGAGCAGGGCCGGGCCAAGCAGGGTGCTGATCTGCCGGGCTCGCCGCCGCGGAGCCGGCTCGAGGCGCACGTTGAGCAGGTGCAGACGCTTGCCGCCGAGGTCGACGTCGGCGCGCAGGCAGTAGCCGCCACCCCCGAGGGGCAGGGCCTGCACGCCGCGCAGCGGCAGGTGGGAGAGAAACCCGGCCGGGGTGCCGGCCGGGTCGCGGAACAGGGTCATGCCGAGGTGCTCGGCCAGGTAGGGGAGAGGGTCGCCCAGGCCGCCGGGGGCGGTCTCCTGCAGGGCGACGATGTCCGGGGCGGCATCGGCGATGACGTTCAACACCCGGTCGGGGTTGCATTCGCCATCGGCACCCAGGCAGCCCTGGATGTTGTAGGTCATGATGCGGGCGGTGGTCATAACCGATTCGGAACGGCTGCAGAGGCCGCCTGCGGCGTTGCGCGGTGCTCGCACCCTCGCCTATCCTCCGGATATGTCTCGGGCTCTGCGCTCCGTGCGCCTTGCATCCAGCCTTCCTCGCGCGTTCCGTAACCTTGTCTGCCGGGCGAATCTGCCGGGCCGGGCAGACTACTTGACCCGCTTGACGCTCTTGATCGTCACCGTCTCCACCGGCACGTCGCGGAAGCGGTTGCGCATCCCGGTCGGGGCGTTGCCGATCTTGTCGACCACGTCCATGCCGCCCACCACCTTGCCGAACACCGCGTAACCGTAGCCCTGCACCGAGGTGTCGCGATGGTCGAGGAAGTCGTTGTCCTTGGTGTTGATGAAGAACTGGCTGGTGGCCGAATCGACCACGTTGGTACGGGCCATGGCGATGGTGCCGCGCTTGTTCTTCAGCCCGTTGCCCGCCTCGTTCTTGATCGGCGCGTCGGTCGGCTTGGGGTTCAGATCGACATCCATCCCGCCCCCCTGGATCATGAAGTCCTTGATCACGCGGTGGAAGATGGTGCCGTTGTAATGGCCCTTGTCGGCGTAGGCGAGGAAGTTCTTCACCGAGAGCGGCGCCTTCTGCTCATCCAGTTCGACCTTGATCTCACCGTAGTTGGTATCGATGGCCACCAGGGTGCCGGCGGACACGGTGGAGTTGCAGGCCAGAACCAGCAGAAACAGGGGCAACAGCAGAATCGACAACGTGCGCATGATATTCTCCTTCAGCATGGATTTTGTTTTGAAACTATACCGCAGACCTGACAGCCGATCAAAAGTGCCCAGATGCAAGGCACCCGCGGAGTGAGGAGCGAGGCGTACCGGAAGGTACGTCGCAGCGATGAGCTCAAGGGGAACACCGCAGCTGGGTGCTTTTCATCGGCTGCTCCCTTCGGAGCGTTGCTGGCGCTGCATCAGCTCCGTCACCGCCTGGCGCGGGTCCTTGTCCTCGTAGAGAATCCGGTACATCTGCTCGGTGATCGGCATGGCGACACCGAGCTTCTGCGCCAGCTGCCAGGCCGAGAGGGTGGTTTTCACCCCTTCCGCGACCATGCGCATGCCGCCGATGATGTCGGCGAGTTTGCGCCCCTTGCCCAGCTCGATGCCGACGCTGCGGTTGCGCGACAGGTCACCGGTGCAGGTCAGCACCAGGTCGCCCATCCCTGCCAGCCCGGCAAAGGTTTCCGCTTCCGCCCCCTTGGCCGCACCCAGCCGGGCCATCTCCACCAGACCGCGGTTGATCAGCGCGGCCCGGGCGTTGTGGCCGAAACCGAGCCCGTCGCTGACCCCGGCGGCCAGGGCGATGACGTTCTTCAGCGCACCGCCGAGCTCCACTCCGACCACATCGGCATTGGTGTAGACCCGGAAGTAATCGGTGCGGAACAGCTCCTGGACCGCCTTGCCGACGTCGGCCTCGAGGGCGGCGACCGTTACCGCGGTCGGCAGCCGCAGCGCCACCTCCCGGGCGAAGGACGGCCCGGAGAGAACGGCACAACGCGAGGCGACGGCAGAGCCCAGCACCTCGCTCAGCACTTCCGACATCAGCAGCAGGGTATCGTTTTCGATCCCCTTGGCGGCGGAGACGAGCAGGGCGTCGCCGGCCAGATGCGGGCTCAGCCCGGCAACCACCTGGCGCATCACCTGTGACGGCGACACCAGCACCACCACCTGGCACCCGCTGACCGCCGCGGCCAGATCGTTGCTGAAGGCCAGCCGGCTGTCGAGCTCGATCCCGGGCAAAAACAGGTCGTTGACCCGGTTCGCCTTGAGGCGCTCGACCAAATCAGGCTCATAGGCCCAGAGGGTAACCTCCCCTCCTTTGCCGGCCAGCAGGTTGGCCAGGGCCGTTCCCCAGCTGCCGGCTCCGATCACGGCGATGCGCATGTTCCGCTCCTTATCTCCCGGGGTGCTGGGTGTCGATCCGTCCCTTGAGGTGTTCGATGCGCTGGGCCAGAGCCTCCGGATTCGGGTAACGCCCCTTCAGGGCGTCGAGAATCGCCAGGGCCTCGCGCAGACGCTCCCGCTCTTCCAGTACCCCCGCCAGGCCGAACTGCGCCTCGACCGCATAGGGGCTCTGCGGCCAGCGCTCCGTGACCACCCGGTAAGCGGCCATCGCCCCGTCCAGATCGCCCTCCAGAACCTTGACCATCGCCACCCGGAACTGGACCTCGGAAAGCAGCGTGCTCCCGGGATAGTCCTTCAGCAGGCTCTCGAACTCGATGCAGGCCTGCTCGAAGTTGTTCAGCCGGAAATAGCTGTCGGCCACCTCGTACTGGAAGCGATCGCTCCCCTCCGCGCCAGCGTCGATCAGCTTCTGGTAGGCGGCGATGGCCTGCAGCTGGTCGCCGAGCCGGTACTTGTAGAGTTCCGCCGCCTGGCGCCTGGCCCTGGCCGCCTCCTCGCTCGACGCGTAGTCGCGCTCGACCGTCAGATAACCGACCAGCGCCTCCTGGTAGCGCCCCAGGTTGATATGCAGCAGCTCGGCCGCCTGCAGCAGGGCTGCGGGAGCGCGGGCGCAGGTGGGGTGGTCGGCCTGCAGTTCGCCGAGCAGCTCGGCGGCCGCCGCATACTGCCCGGCATCGCGCAGCGCCAGCCCTTTCTGGAAGCGTTTCTCCAGGATCTCGTCGAGATTGACCCGGTACCAGACGCCGCCACCGAGCAGGACAACCAGCGCGATCCCCGCGAACCACAGCCAGCGGTGGTGCTTAGGCTTCCTCCCCCGCCTCTTCAACTCCTCCCAGAGGAGCTGCTTCTTCAGTTTCTCGATCTGTTGAATCGTCGTCATCGCGTTCCGCCAGCTTGGCCACGGCCACGATCCGCTCGTGTTCCTCGGTGACCATCAGGCGTACCCCTTGCGTATTGCGGCCGATCACCCGGGTGTCGGTGATGCGGTTGCGGATGATTTTCCCCTGGTCGGTGATCAGCATCAGGTCGTTTTCGTCGGTGACCTGCTTGATCGCCACCACGCAGCCGTTGCGTTCGGAGGTCTTGATGGTGATGACCCCCTTGCCGCCGCGGCTCTGCACCCGGTATTCGTCGAGTTCGGTGCGCTTGCCGTACCCGTTCTCGGTCACGGTGAAGATGGTCGACGAGGCGGTCTGCGGGTTGATGACCTCCATGCCGATGACCACGTCGTCATCCTCCAGCGTCATGCCGCGCACGCCGCGCGTGTCGCGCCCCTGGGCGCGCGCGTCGGCCTCGCGGAAGCGGATCGACTTGCCGTTGCGGGAGGCGAGCAGCACGTCCTGCCGGCCGTCGGTCAGGGCCACGCCGATCAGGTAGTCGCCCTCGTCGAGATTGATGGCGATGATGCCGTTAGCGCGGATGTTGGCGTAGTTGCTGAGGGCGCTCTTCTTGACCACGCCGAGGCGGGTGGCCATCAGCAGGTTGCGCTCCTCGTCGAAATCCCCCTTGATGGAGAGGATCGCCGCCACCTTCTCCCCCTCGGCGAGGTTGAGCAGGTTGACGATCGCCTTGCCGCGCGCCGCCCGCCCCCCTTCCGGGATCTCGTAGACCTTGCGCTGGTAGACTCTCCCGGTGTCGGTGAAGAAGAGCATGTTGTCCTTGCTGGAGGCGACGAACAGCTGTTCGACGAAATCCTCCTCCTTGGTCTTCATGCCGGTCTTCCCCTTGCCACCGCGGCGCTGTGAGCGATAGAGCGAGGCCGCCGTACGCTTGATGTAGCCGCTGTGCGAGATGGTCACCACCATGTCCTCCTCGACGATGGTGTCCTCGAGGGTGATCTCGCCGGTCTGGTCGACGATCTCGGTGCGCCGCTCGTCGCCGAACCTCTCTTTGAGCTCCTTGAGCTCGGTGGTGATGATGTTGAGGATCTCGCTTTCTGAGGCGAGAATCTCCTTCAGGCGCTGGATCAGGCGCAAAATGTCGGCGTACTCGTTGAGGATCTTGTCGCGCTCCAGGCCGGTCAGGCGCTGCAGGCGCATCTCGAGAATGGCCTGGGCCTGCCTGTCGGACAGCTGGACGCTCGGGGCGAAGCTGCGCTTCTCTTCGGGGAGCGCGAGTTTCTTGAGGAACTGCGGGTCGGAGAAGCTCCCGGCCATCAGCCCGGCCTTGGCCTCCTCGGGGTTGCGCGCGGCACGGATCAGTTCGATGACTGCGTCGAGCCAGTCAAGCGCGACCTTGAGACCTTCCAAAATGTGGGCGCGCGCTTCCGCCTTCTTCAGCTCGAAGATGGTGCGGCGGGTGACGATCTCGCGGCGGTGGTCGATGAAATGGCCGATGGCATCGCGCAGGGTCAGCACCTTCGGCCGGCCGCCGACGATGGCCAGCATGTTGATGCCGAAGGAGCACTGCATCTGGGTCTGCTTGTAGAGGTGATTGAGGATGATCTGCGGCTCCTCGTCGCGCTTGAGCTCGATAACGATGCGCATGCCGTCGCGGTCCGATTCGTCGCGGATGTCGGAGATCCCTTCCAGCTTCTTCTCCCTGACCAGCTCGGCGATCTTGGTGATCAGGTTGGCCTTGTTGACCTGGTAGGGGATCTCGGTGACGACGATCGACTGGCGCTCGCTCTTCTTCTGGGTTTCGACGAAAGCCCGCGCGCGCATCTGCACGATGCCGCGGCCGGTGCGATAGCCCTGCAGAATCCCCTCGCGGCCGTAGATGAAGCCGCCGGTGGGGAAGTCCGGACCCGGGATCAGGGCCAGCAGCTCGGCGAAGGTCAGGTTGGGGTTTTCAATCACGGCGATGATGCCGTCGATGACCTCGCCGAGGTTGTGCGGCGGGATGTTGGTGGCCATGCCGACGGCGATCCCCGACGAGCCGTTGACCAACAGGTTCGGGAATTTGGCCGGCAGGACCAGCGGCTCCTGCAGGGAGCCGTCGTAGTTCGGCCCCATCTCCACGGTTTCCTTGTCGAGGTCGTCGAGGAGCTGGTGGGCGAGCTGCTCCATGCGGATCTCGGTGTAGCGCATCGCCGCCGGGGCATCGCCGTCGACCGAGCCGAAGTTCCCCTGGCCGTCGACCAGGGGGTAGCGCAGGGAGAAGTCCTGGGCCATGCGCACGATGGTGTCGTAGGCCGCCGAGTCGCCGTGAGGATGGTACTTGCCGATGACGTCGCCGACCACGCGGGCCGACTTCTTGTACGGCTTGTTCCAGTCGTTGCTCATCTCGTGCATGGCGAACAGGCAGCGCCGGTGCACCGGCTTGAGCCCGTCGCGCACGTCGGGGAGAGCCCGGCCGATGATCACGCTCATGGCGTAATCCATGTACGAGCGCTTCATCTCGTCTTCGATGTTGACGGCGGTCTTGTTGATGGTGGTGTCGAGCATGAAGTTCCTCTTCAAAAACCTGGGCTGGGGACTCGAGGTGCGGGATTTAATCCCTGAACCTCAACCTTGACCTCAACTTTGTTCGTTAGATGTCCAGATTCGCCACGTTCAGGGCGTTGGTTTCGATGAATTCGCGGCGCGGCTCCACCTGGTCGCCCATGAGGATGGTGAAGACGCTGTCGGCCTCTACGGCGTCTTCGATCTTCACCTGCAGCAGGGTGCGGTTGGTCGGCTCCATGGTGGTCTCCCACAGCTGCTCCGGGTTCATCTCCCCCAGCCCCTTGTAGCGCTGGATGGAGAGCCCCTTCTTGGCGCTCTCCATGAAGAAGGCCAGCAGGTCGACGCCGCGGGTGGTGGCAAAGAGTTCCTTCCCCTCACTGGAGACGATGGCCCGCCCCGTACCGAAGAGGTCGCGGACCTTGCGGTGGCTTTCGTGCAGCAGGCCGTACTCGTGGCTGGCCAGGGCCGCGTGGGTATGCTGGTCGAGAGCGGTGCGCACGTTCCCCAGGTGCAGGATGATGCGGCCGTCGTCGAGCACGTTGTGTTCGGCGCCGGGGTAGGCGCGGCCCAGGTGCTGCAGATAAGGGAGCAGCCCGTTCAGGTCGACCAGCCCCGGCTTCACGCCGAGGCGCAGCAACAGGCGCAGAATTTCCTCGCTGATCCCCTTGCGCACCATTTTGTCGAGCAGGGTGCGGAACTCCACCAGCTGCTTGAGGATCGGGATGATCTGCCGGCCGGTGTAGGAGCGCGACCCGTTCTCGAGAAAGAGCGTGGTTTCCTCGCTCCCCTCTTCGAGCAGGTAGTTCTGCAGCGCCGCCTCGTTGCGCAGGTACAGCTCCTTCTTGCCGCGCTTGACCTTGTACAGCGGCGGCTGGGCGATGTAGAGATGGCCGCGCTCGACCAGCTGCGGCATCTGCCGGAAGAAGAAGGTCAGCAGCAGGGTGAGGATGTGCGAGCCGTCGACGTCGGCGTCGGTCATGACGATGATGCGGTGGTAGCGCAGCTTGCCAAGGTCGAAGTCGTCCTTGCCGATGCCGGTGCCCAGGGCGGTGATCAGCGTGCCGATCTCCTGGGAGGAGAGCATCTTGTCGAAGCGCGCCTTCTCGACGTTGAGAATCTTCCCCTTCAAGGGGAGGATCGCCTGGAACTTGCGGTCGCGCCCCTGCTTGGCCGAGCCGCCGGCCGAGTCGCCCTCGACCAGGTACAGCTCGCACAGCGCCGGATCCTTCTCCTGGCAGTCGGCCAGTTTCCCGGGGAGGTTGGAAATATCCAGCGCCCCCTTGCGGCGGGTCAGCTCCCGGGCCTTGCGCGCCGCCTCGCGGGCGCGGGCCGCTTCGATCGACTTGCCGATGATGTCCTTGGCGATCTTGGGATTCTCCTCGAGGAAGGTCGCCAGCTTCTCGTTCATCAGCGATTCGACGAACCCCTTGACCTCGGAGTTGCCGAGCTTGGTCTTGGTCTGCCCCTCGAACTGCGGCTGGGGAATCTTCACCGAGATCACCGCGGTCAGCCCCTCGCGCAGATCCTCGCCGGCCAGCTGCACCTTTTCGTTCTTGAGCAGGTTGTTGGCGGCGGCGTAGTTGTTCATGGTGCGGGTCAGCGCGGCGCGGAAACCGACCAGGTGCGTCCCCCCCTCGTGGGTGTTGATGTTGTTGGCGAAGGAGAAGACTTTCTCATCGTAGGAGTCGTTGTACTGCAGAGCGATCTCCATATCGATCCCCTGCTTCTCGCCGCGCACGTAGATCGGCTTGGGGTGCAGGGAGCTGCGGTTGCGGTTGAGATAGTCGACGAAGGTGACGATCCCCCCCTCGTAGCAGAATTCGTGATGCTTGCCGTCCTCGCGCTCATCGGCGATGGTGATCTTCACCCCGGCGTTCAGGAACGCCAGCTCGCGCAGGCGCTGGGAGAGCACGTCGAAGGAGAACTCGACGGTCTCGAAGATGCTGTCGTCGGGGTGGAAGGTGATCTTGGTGCCGCGCTTCTTGGTGCTACCGACCACCTCCAGGGCGGTGAGCGGGTCGCCACAGGCGTAGCTCTGCCGCCAGACCTTGCCGTCGCGGCAGATCTCCAGTTCCAGCCGCTTGGAGAGGGCGTTGACCACCGACACGCCGACGCCGTGCAGGCCGCCCGAAACCTTGTAGGACTGGTTGTCGAACTTGCCGCCGGCGTGCAGCACGGTCAGGGCGACCTCCGCGGCCGGCTTCCCCTCGGTCGGATGCATGTCGGTGGGGATGCCGCGGCCGTTGTCGGTGACCGTCACCGAGCCGTCGAGATGAATGGCGACGTTGACCTCGTCGCAGTGTCCGGCCAGGGCCTCGTCGATCGAATTGTCGACGATCTCGTAGACCAGATGATGCAGCCCCGCGCTGGAGGTGGAGCCGATGTACATGGCCGGGCGCTTGCGCACCGCGGTCAGCCCTTCGAGAACCTTGATGCTATCGGCGCCGTACTGGTTGTTGTCCTGAGAGCTCATAAATTCCTCAAATGTCCTGTTTTTCTTCGATGTTCCCCCGCTCCACCCGAAAATAGCGCGCCTGGGGGCAGACGGCCGGCCCCAGCGTTGCCGGGTGAGTCGTGGTGATCAAGACCTGTCCGCGCCGGCGGCGCAGAAAAGCAAAGAAACTGGCTTGGCGGTCGGCATCCAGCTCACTGGCCAGGTCATCCAGCAGCAGCAGCGGCGGCTCGCCGAGCAGGCGTTCCAGATCGAGCAGTTGCGCGGCCTTGAAGGCCAGCAAAAATGAACGCATCTGGCCCTGGGAGCCGAACAGCTTGAGCGGCTTCCCTCCGACCAGCGGTTCCGGGTCATCACGGTGCGGTCCGGCCAGCGTCTGGCCAAGCAGCCGCTCGCGGCCATGCAAGCGCTCGACATCGTGCCCGAGTTGCGCCCGGCAGTTGGCCAACTCCTCTCCCACCTGGCGATAGAGCAGATCGATCTCCTCGCCATCGGCAATCTCGGCGCCCACCTGTCTCAGGAGCGGCCGCAGCCGGGTCAGGTATTGGCCGCGGTCGAACCGCAGCCGGGCACCGTGCTCGATCAGGGCTTCATCCCAAGGGGCCAGCTGCGCGGCCGGCGCCCGCTCCTTGAGCAGCTGGTTGCGCTGCCGCAGAACCTTCTGGAAGGCCTGGACCCGATCGAGGTAGGTCGGATCGGCCTGCAGCACCGCCCGGTCGAGCAGCGCCCGGCGCCCGGCCGGAGACCCTTTGAGCAGCCCCAGTTCGTCGGCGGTAAACAGCACCGGTCGGACGGTGCCGAGAAACTGGCTGAGGCGGTTAACCCCCTTGCCGTCGAGCCGCGGCGTGAGGCCGCGCTCCTCGATGGTCAGCTCCAGCTGGTGCTGAACCCCGCCGCTGATGACCCGCCCGCCGATGCGGCAGGCTTCGGCCCCCTCCTGCATCAGTTCCGCCGCGCGGGCGCCGCGAAAGCTCTTGAGATGGCCGAGCAGGTAGACCGCTTCCAGAAGATTGGTTTTCCCCTGGGCGTTGCGCCCCCAGACCACGTTGAAACCTTCGCCCCAGCACAGGCTGACGTCTGCAAGATTGCGAAACCGCCGGGCGGTTATCTGCTCCAGAAACACGTGCCTGTTTGCTCAGAAGCTCGTCCTGCCGGTCTCATCAGAGTCGCATCGGCATGACGACGGCGATGAAGCTCTGGTCGTTCTCGGGCTGCAGCAGCCCCGGGGAGAGCTGATCCTTAAACAGCACCCGGATGCGGTTTTCATCCTGAACCTGCAGGATGTCAAGAAGATAACGGGCATTGAAGCCGATGGCTATCTCCGGACCCTGATAATCGATATCGAGCTCCTCGCGGGCATCGCCCAACTCCGGATTCGACGAGGAGACTTCCAGTTGGCCGGGTTTGAGGGCCATCTTCACCCCCCGCGACTTCTCGCTGGAAAGGATCAGCATGCGCCGCAGGGCATGCAGGAACGGGTCGACCGCTAGCAGGGCTTCCTGGGTATTGCTCTTCGGGATAACCCTCTCGTAATCGGGAAAATCGCCGTCCACCAGGCGCATCACCACGACACTCTGCTCCTTGTGCACCACGGCGTTGTTGTCGTGGAAGGTCAAGGTCAGATCACCCTCCCCTTCTTCGGCCAGCCTGCGCAGCTCCGTCACCCCCTTGCGTGGCAGGATCACGCCGCGTTTGAGCTCTGCAGGGAGCGCACCATCGATGACTTTGTCGATCAGCGACAGGCGATGGCCATCGGTGGCCACCAGGCGCAGAACGGCTTGACCTTCCTGTTCGGTGGCCTTGAGAAAAATACCGTTCAGATTGTATTTGCTTTCGTCCTGCGACATGGCGAAGGAGGTTTTTTCGATAATCTCCTTGCACAGCGAACTGGACAGAACGACGCCGCTGGACTTGTCCGCCGGAGGGAAATTGGGAAATTCGTCTGCCGACAGACCGACGATGTTGAACTGGGCCTTGCCGCACTTCACCTCGATCCAGCAGTTCTCCTTGGCGGTAAAGACGATTTCCCCCCGCTCCGGCAGCTCCTTGATGATTTCATAGAGTTTTTTGGCGGAAACGGTGATTTTTCCGGGTTTGACGATATTGGCCGGGTAGCTGGAGCGCATGCCGACTTCCAGATCGGTCGCGGTCACATGCAGTTCGCCATCAATCCCTTCGAGCAGCACATTGGCCAGGACCGGAATGGTGTTGCGTTTTTCGACAATCCCCTGGGTCCGTCCGAGACCCCGTAGAAAGACTTCTTTTTCGATCGTGAAGTTCATGGCCTGCTCCTGTCGGCTGGATGTCATTCCACAAGCACAAATAAGACTTTTATTTATTTAAAAGCTTTTCTAGTCATCATCAATAAGCGCTGTGAATTCGTGGAAAAACTCACTTTTACCTTGAATTGCGCCAAGTTGCCGTGTGGACGGCACGCCCGCTCCGGATGTGGATGGAACGGGGATAAACGGACTTTTCCTGGCGGAGTGCCTCTGTGCACATTTTTTTGAACAGGGTTGTGCGGATCATCATCCACAGTCGGCCCGGTTACGAAGTCAGAGCGTTTTTCAGCATCTCCACGGTTTGTCGAATCTGGAAATTTTCCTCCAGCAGTTTTTCGATCTTGCGAATGGCGTGAATGATGGTCGAATGATCCTTCCCCCCGAAGCGTTCACCGATTTCCGGGTAGGACGAGGACGTCAGCTGCCGGGAGAGGAACATGGCGATCTGCCGCGGCAGCACCACTGCTTTCAGGCGCTTTGGCGATTTCAGGTCAGTCACCTTGATGTTGTAATGCTGTGCCACGCGCTTGATGATCTCTTCGATGGTGACTTCCCTGTTGCGCTCGACCAGAATGTCCTTCAGGGTCTGGCGGGCCATTTCCAGCGTAATCGGCGTAGATGTCAGGCTCGAGTAGGCGCCCAGGCGAATCAGCAGACCCTCCAGTTCACGCACGTTGCTGCAGGTGGCATTGGCAAGAAACAGGGAGACTTCCTTGGGCAGCTCGATGCGATTCTGTTCGGCCTTCATGTTGAGGATCGCCTGTTTGGTCTCCACATCGGGAGGCTGAATGTCGGCGATCAATCCCCATTCGAAGCGTGAGCGCAGGCGCTCCTCGAGCCCCGGAATCTCCTTGGGGAACTTGTCGGAGGTGACGACGATCTGCTTGTGCGATTCGTACAGCGTGTTGAAGGTATGGAAAAATTCCTCCTGGGTGCGCTCTTTGCCGGCGATAAACTGGATATCGTCGATCAGCAGCACATCCATGGAACGGAACTTCTTGTGAAATTCATCCATCCTCTGGTAGCGCAGGGAGTTGATCAATTCGTTGGTAAATTTCTCGGAAGTGTAGTAACACACCCGCATGGTCGGCGACTTCTTAAGGAGCGCGTTGCCGATGGCGTTAATCAGATGGGTTTTGCCCAGTCCGACTCCGCCGTAGATGAAGAGCGGGTTGTAGGTGGTCGCCGGGTTGTTGGCAACGGCCATGGCGGCAGCGAAGGCAAACTGGTTGGACGATCCGGCGACGAACTCGTCGAAGGTGTATTTGCGGTTGAGATTGATTTCGTTCGCCGCATCGCTTTGCGGGATGACCTCGGCCTGGACGGGGCGCGATTCCTTCACTTCCCGGCGTCTCGCCCCGGCCTGCGGAGTATCCTTGTCCTGACCGGCGACGTTGATCTGCAGACGATAGGAAACGGCGGACAGATCCGCCAGCACCTGCTGGATCACCTTGGCATAGTTGTCCCTGACCCAGTCGAGCACAAAGCGATTGGGTACTTCCAGAATCACCAGATCCCGCTCGATCTTCACCAGATGCAGCGGCTTGATCCAGGTCGAAAAATGTTGCGGATTCAGGCTGGCCTCGAGTTGGGCGAGGGCATCCTGCCAAAGTTTACTCATAATGTGTCCCAATTCGGGAAGACGACAGGGCGAGAAAATTTATCCACAATTTTACCAACACCTGTGGATAACAATAATAATATTGAAATTACAAGCAGTTAAACATTCAAGCCAGATTCGACGCAATGTGCGTAAACTAACAAAAAGAGCGCCAGGATTGCAAGGGAAAAGCATCGCTTCGGTAACCGGTGAAAAATCATGTAATTTCTTCTTGCTTGACTTGAATCCGGTTCTATGCTTAACAATGCCCTTTGCCAAAAAACCGACTCGATCCGCAGGAGTGATTCGATACCATGAGCAAGAGAACTTATCAGCCGAGCAAAATCCGCCGCAAGCGCACCCACGGCTTCCGTGCCCGCATGCGCACCAAGGACGGGATCAACGTCCTGCGCCGCCGCCGGGCCAAAGGGCGCAAGCGCCTGGTTGTGACCATCCCGACCAAGTAGGGTTCGTCTATTTGCCGGCTCGCGGAGGCCAGAGCTTTCCGGCAGCGGCCAGACTGAAGAGTTCACGGGAATATTCCCGCCTCTGGCGCGATGGTGAACGCTGTCACACCAGGAACCTGACGATCATCGCCGCCAAACCGCCCGTGCCGCACCCGGCCGGCTCGCGGCTGGGCACCACCGTCAGCCGCAAGGTTGGCAATGCCGTCTGCCGGAATCGCCTCAAGCGCTGGTTGCGCGAATATTTCCGCAGCCACAAGGCGCGTCTGACCGGGATTGCCGACATCAGCGTGATAGCCAAGCCGGGGGCGGCTCACCTGACCCATGCCGCTTTCGATCAGGAGCTGCAGGAGGCCTTGCGACGCCTCCGGCTGTATGTCGATGCTTGAACGGATAGTCCTTGCGGCCATCGCCTTCTACCGGCGGATCCTCTCTCCCCTCAAGCCGCCAACCTGCCGGTTTTATCCTTCCTGTTCCGCCTACACCCGGGATGCGATCGTGCATTACGGTCTGGGGCGAGGTCTATGGCTGGGCGTCAAGCGCCTGGCGCGCTGCCACCCCTGGCATCCGGGGGGATTCGATCCGGTCAAGTAACGGGGCCGGTAACGACCCAGTGGAGAACATCACCGCATGAACGATCAAAATAACCACGAAACCCGTAATCTGATCCTGGCCCTGGTGCTGATGACGGCGGTCTGGTTCGGCTTCAGTCTGCTCTTCCCCTCCAAACCCCCGGCTCCGGTTGCCGGGACTCCGGCGGCGACCGTTGCCGCGACGCCGGCTCCGGTCGCTGCGCCGGCCGTTACTCCTCCGGCTTCTGTGCCACAGCCTGCTCCGGTAACCGGTCCGGCCCGCGACATTGAGGTTGAAACCGAGCTCTATCGCGCGGTGTTCAGCAGCACCGGGGCGCGGCTGGTCGCCTTCGAACTGAAAAACTACCGTCAGTCCGCAGATGCCGCTGCGCCGCGCGTCGAACTCGTGCCCTTCAGCGGCACACGCCACGCCTCGCTGCAGACTACGGCGACCGGCGGCCTGGCGCTGGCGGCCGATGCCGCCTATCAGCTCGAAGACGGGCGCAGCCAGGTCAAGGTCGCCGCCGGCGGCCAGGACACCCTGACCTTCCGCCATGTCACTGCCAGCGGCGTGGAGATCCTCAAGCGCTACAGCTTCCGCGCCGACAGCTACGTGATTGCCACGACCATCGCTGTGCGTAACGCCGTCGGTGCGCCGCTGAGCGGCACCCTCGACCTGACCCTCACCAAGGCCTGGGATAAATCCAAGGTCGACAGCTATTCTTTTGTCGGCCCGGCCCTGCTCGTCAACAACGAGCTCGAGCAGGTCGATGTCGACGATCTGGACAAGGGCGCCAAGAGTTATGGACGGGAGGCGACCTGGACTTCCCTGCAGAGCAAGTACTTCATCATGGCCGCCGTGCCGCAGGGGGATGCCGGTGAGAAAACCTCGGTCATGCACCAGGCCGGCGAACTTCGCAGCACCCTGCAGACACCGCTGATCACCCTGCAGGGGGGGGAGCGCCGCCAGTTCGACTACCTGCTCTTCTTCGGTCCCAAGGATCCCGATCTGCTCAAGGCGGCCGGCCACGGTCTCGATCTGGCCATCAACTTCGGCTGGTTCGACCTGCTGGCACAGCCGCTCTTTCTGGTGCTGACCTTCTTCAACGGCTTTCTGAACAACTACGGCTGGTCGATCATCCTGCTCACGGTGATTCTCAAGCTCCTTTTCTGGCCGCTCACGCACAAGAGCTACGCCTCGATGAAGGCCATGCAGAAGCTGCAGCCGGAGATGCAGAAGCTGCGCGACAAGTTCAAGAACGACAAGGAGCGCCTCAACCGCGAGCTCATGGAGCTGTACAAAAAGCACAGCGTCAACCCCCTGGGCGGCTGCCTGCCGATGCTGGTGCAGATCCCGGTGTTTTTCGCGCTCTACAAGGTGCTGCTGGAGGCGATCGCCTTGCGCCACGCGCCGTTCATGCTCTGGCTTACCGACCTGTCCGACAAGGATCCCTATTACATCACCCCGCTGCTGATGGGGGCGAGCATGTTCGTCCAGCAGAAGATGACGCCGACGAGCATGGACCCGATGCAGGCCAAGATTTTCCTGTTCATGCCGGTGATCTTCACCTTCCTCTTCCTCAACTTCCCCTCGGGGCTGGTGATCTACTGGCTGGTCAACAACCTGCTGACCATCGCCCAGCAGTACTACATCAACAAGCGCCTGACCTGAGCCGATCGTGAACCGCTTCGCCCCCGCCGCCGCCGACACCATCGTCGCTCCGGCGACCCCGCCGGGCGAGGGGGGGATCGGTATCCTCCGCCTGTCCGGCCCCGCCGCGGGGTCGCTGCTGGCCGCGGTGTTCCGCGGCCGGGTCGCAGTGCCGGCCATGACCTCCCACCATCTCTATCACGGGCGCCTGTGCCGTCCGGACGGCAGCGCGCTGGACGACGTGCTGGCGGTTCTCATGCGTGCGCCGCATTCCTACACCGGCGAGGACGTGGCCGAAGTGCATTGCCATGGCGGCAGCCGGCTTTTGCGCAGCGTGCTCGACCTGTTCCTCGCGACCGGGGCGCGCCTGGCCCGTCCCGGCGAGTTCACCCAGCGGGCGTTCCTCAACGGGCGTCTCGACCTGGCCCAGGCCGAGGCGGTCGCAGCCCTGATCGGCGCCCGCTCGGAGCAGGCGGCCCGCGCCGCCCTGGCCCAGCTGGACGGTCGCCTTTCGGCGCGCCTGCGGCACTTCAGCGCCGAATGCCGCGAACTGCTGACCCTGCTGGAGGCACACATCGATTTCCCGGATGATGAGCTGGGAGCCCTGGATCAGGACGCCGTCGTGCGGCGTGCACAGACACTTCGCGACGAGATGGCCGCCCTGCTGGCCACCTTCGATGCCGGACGGGCCCTGCGCGAGGGGGTCAGTGTGCTGATCCTGGGGCGCCCCAACGTCGGCAAGAGTTCCCTGCTCAACGCCCTGCTCGGCGAGGCCCGCGCCATCGTCACCGAAATTCCCGGCACCACCCGCGACACGCTCGAAGAGCAGCTGGTGCTGGGCGGAATCCCGCTGCGTCTGGTCGATACCGCCGGGGTGCGCGATACCTCCGACCCGATCGAGCAGGAGGGGGTGCGCCGGGCCCGTAGCAAGGCCGCCGCCGCGGATCTGGTGCTGCTGGTCATCGATCAGTCGCAGCCGCTGCGCGCCGAGGATCGCCTGGCCCTGGCTCTGGCGCCCCTGGAGCGCACCGTGCTGGTCCGCAACAAGGGGGACCTGCCTGGCGCCGCCACGGACGAGGCGTTGCGCGGATTTACCCGGCAGGTGACGGTATCGGCCAAGGGGGGCAGCGGGCTCGAGGCCTTGCAGCAGCAGGTGATAGACTTCTTCACCGGCGATGCCGGCGGGGCGCTGGAGGAGGGGGTGGTGCTGACCGAGCGCCGCCACCGCGAGGCCCTGGTGCTGGCCACCACGGCCGTCGAACGGTTTCTGGCCGCCCCCAGTGCCGGGGAGCCGCTGGAGTGTCAGGCCATGGAATTGCGCGAGGCGCTGGCCGCCCTGGGCCAGATTACCGGGGAGACCACCGCCGATGATATCCTCAATGAGATCTTCGGCAAATTCTGCATCGGCAAGTAACGGGTCGTTGCAAAGCTGCTGCGGAGGCCATCTGCGGCGTTGCGCGGTGCTCGCCCCCTCGCCTATCTCTCCAGGTAGGTCTCGGGTCCTGCGCTCCGTGCGCCTTGCAGCCAGCCTTCCTCGCGACGCTTTGCAGCGACCTGGTGCTCGAGTATCATGTGCGGGTACAGAATTGAAAATGTTTCACGTGAAACATCGGGAGCGATGGACAGGCCATGAATCGAAATGACACCCACTACCAGGTGATTGTGGTCGGGGCCGGCCATGCCGGCTGCGAGGCGGCGCTCGCGGCGGCGCGCATGGGGTGTCGCACGCTGTTGCTGACCCTGCATCTCGACATGTGCGGACAGATGTCCTGCAACCCGGCGATCGGCGGCCTGGCCAAGGGGCACCTGGTGCGGGAGATCGACGCCCTCGGCGGCGAGATGGCACGCAACATCGATGCCACCGGCATCCAGTTCCGCGTGCTCAACACCAAGAAGGGGCCGGCGGTGCGGGCCTCGCGGGCCCAGGCCGATCGCGATCTCTACCGGCTGCGCATGAAGCAGGTGCTGGAAGCCCAGCGCGGTCTTGACCTCAAGCAGGGGCAGGTCGTGCGCCTGCTGGAGCAGGGCGCTGCCGTCGCCGGGGTGGAAACCCGCGAAGGGCTGCGTTTCCACGCGTCGGCGGTGGTCCTGACCACCGGCACCTTCATGCGCGGGCTGATCCATGTCGGCCTGGTGAATTATGCCGGCGGCCGGGCCGGGGAGCCGCCGTCGGAGGGGCTGTCCGATCATCTGCGCGCCCTGGGCTTCAGCGTCGGCCGCCTGAAGACCGGCACGCCGGCCCGGCTGGCAAAAAGCTCCATCGACTTCTCCCGGCTCGAAGCCCAGCACGGTGACCCGGCGCCGTGGCCGTTTTCCGCCGACACCGCGCGCATCGAACGACCGCAGCTCCCCTGTCACATTACCTACAGCAACGCCCGCACCCACGAGATCATCCGCTCCGGCCTCGACCGCTCGCCGCTCTATTCCGGGGTGATCGAGGGGATCGGGCCGCGCTACTGCCCGTCGATCGAGGACAAGGTGGTGCGTTTTCCGGAGAAGGAGCAGCACCAGATTTTCCTCGAGCCGGAAGGCTACCGCAGCGGCGAGATCTACCCCAACGGCGTCTCCACCTCCTTGCCGCTCGACGTGCAGTTGGCGTTTCTGCGCAGCATGCCGGGGCTGGAGGCGGTCGAGATCATGCGTCCCGGTTACGCCATCGAGTACGATTACGTCGATCCGATCCAGCTCCGGCCGACGCTGGAAACCAAGGCGCTGCGTGGTCTGTATCATGCCGGCCAGATCAACGGCACCTCGGGCTACGAGGAGGCCGGCGCCCAGGGGTTGCTGGCCGGCATCAACGCCGCCTTGCAGGTCACCGGGCGGGAACCGCTGATCATCGGCCGTGACCAGGGCTACCTCGGCGTCCTGGTCGATGACCTGGTCAATCTCGGGGCCAAGGAGCCGTACCGCATGTTCACCTCGCGCGCCGAGTATCGCCTGCTCCTGCGCGAGGACAACGCCGACCAGCGCTTGAGCGCCCTTGGCTACCGTGCCGGCCTGCTGCCGGCGGAGCGCTGGGAGCGCTATGCTGCCAAGCTGGCGGCGCTGGAGCAGGGGGCGGCGCGTCTGCGCGACGTGCGCGTGGCGCCGGGGGCGCGTGAGGTCATCGCCCGTCTCGGGCTGACCGGGCTGCAGAACGGCGCTTCGCTTGAGGAGCTGCTGCGCCGGCCGGAGATCGATCTCGATGCCCTGCTCTTTCTCGATGAGCAGCTGGCGGCGCTCCCCCCCGACGTGCGCAACGAGCTGGAGACCGCCGTCAAGTACGAGGGCTACATCCGCCGCCAGCAGGATCAGGTCGAGCGCACCCGGCGCATGGAAACGCAGGGCATCCCGGCGGATTTCGACTATGCCGCCGTGGCCGGCCTCTCCAGTGAGGTGCGGGAGAAGCTGCTGCGGGTCCGGCCGCTCACCCTTGGCCAGGCCAGCCGCATCCCCGGCGTGACCCCGGCCGCCATCGCCATCCTCGCCGTCCTGCTGCGCAAGTAGCGCCATGACCCGCATGTCCCTGGCCGAGCAGCTGGCTGCCTTGCAGATCGCCGTGCCGGCGCCCGCCCTCGCCCAGCTGGACTGGCTGGCCGCCGAGCTGCTGCGCTGGAACCGGACGCACAACCTGACCGCCATCACCGACCCGGACGAGGTCAGCGAGAAGCATCTGGCCGATTCCCTGACCCTGCTGCCGCTGCTCGACGATGCGAAGCGCCTGCTCGACCTCGGCTCCGGGGCCGGCTTCCCGGCGCTGCCGCTGAAAATCGTCCGGCCGGAGCTTGCGATCGTTGCCGTGGACGCCGTCGGCAAGAAGATCGCTTTTCAGCGCCATGTGGCCCGGAGCCTGCAGCTGAGCGGCTTCACCGCGATTCACGGCCGGGCCGAGGCGCTGGCGGCGCACCCGCAGGGCTGCGGCGGTTTCGATGTCGTGACCGCCCGCGCCCTCGGCTCGCTGCCGCTGCTGGCCCGGCTGGCGGCGCCCTGTCTCGCGGCCGGCGGACGACTGATCGCCATGAAGGGGACGGAAGGGGTGGCGGAGCTCGCCGCCGCCGAGACGGAGCTTGCCGCCCTGGGCTTTGCCTGCAGCGACTGTCGGCGGCTGAGCCTGCCGCTCTCCGGGGCGGAACGGCTCCTGCTGGTTTTCAAGCGCACCACCTGACCCATACCCACCCCTTGCCTTCGCCGCAAAAACCGTTTCTCGGGCAAATTTGGAAGCCACCCCCGCCGCACCCCGATTTTACAGGGTTTTTCCCCCAACATCTGGGGGGGGCTCCAGCGCTTGCCCCCCATATCTGGTAAGACGGCTTTTTCCTTTTCAGTTCGCGGCCTTTATGCTAATTTTTCCAACCCTTGTCCAGGGGAGGAGAAGAACGCTTCATGGCCCAGATCATTGCCATCGCCAATCAGAAGGGGGGGGTCGGCAAGACCACCACCGCCGTCAACCTCTCCGCCTCCCTGGCGGCGGCGGAGCGGCGCACCCTGCTGATCGATCTTGATCCCCAGGCCAACAGTTCCAGCGGGTTGGGGATCGATCCCAACGCCCTGGAGCAGACCGTCTACCAGGTGCTGCTTGGCACGGCACCGGCACGGAGTGTTTGCCAGGCCACGCCGTTGAGCCATCTCTCGCTCCTGCCGGCCAACCCCGACCTGATCGGGGCCGAGGTCGAGCTGATCAGTGCCCTGGCCCGCGAGGGGAAGCTCAAGTCGGCGCTGAAAGAGATCGCGGCCGAGTATGACTACATCCTCATCGACTGCCCGCCGTCGCTGGGGCTGTTAACCATCAATGCGCTGACCGCGGCCGACCGGGTCCTCATCCCCCTGCAGTGCGAGTACTACGCCATGGAGGGGCTCACCCAGCTGCTCAACACCGTGCGCCTGATCCAGCGCGAGCTCAACCCGAAGCTGCTTCTGGCCGGCATCCTGCTGACCATGTTCGACGCCCGCAACAATCTCTCCCGCCAGGTGGTCGAGGAGATGCGCAAGCATTTCGACGGGGAGGTCTTCGAGACCATGATCCCGCGCAACGTGCGTCTCTCCGAAGCCCCCAGCCACGGGCTGCCGGCGCTGCTTTACGACATCGCCTCGCGCGGTGCCGCCGCCTATCTCGATCTGGCCCGGGAAATCATTCGCAAGGAACCGTTGTCATGAGCAAGCGACCTGCCCTCGGCAAGGGGATCGGCGCCCTGATCACCTCGGCGACCATGGAAGGGCGCCACAAGTATTTCCTCTGTCCGGTCGAGGAGTTGCGCCCCCACAGCAAGCAGCCGCGCAAGAGTTTCGACGACGCCAAGATGGCGGAACTGGTCGCCTCGATCCGCGAGAAGGGGGTGATCCAGCCGCTGGTGGTGCGCCAGGCCGGCGACCACTACCAGATCATCGCCGGGGAGCGCCGCTGGCGGGCGGCCCAGAAGGCCGGGCTCAAGGATGTGCCGGTGGTCATCCAGGATGTCTCCGAGGACTGGGCCCTGGAGATGGCGCTGATCGAAAACATCCAGCGCGAGGATCTCAACCCGATCGAAGAGGCGGAGGCCTATCGGCACCTGATGAGCAGCTTCGATCTCTCCCAGGACGAGGTGGCCAGGCGGGTCGGCAAGGACCGTTCGACGGTCGCCAATGCCCTGCGCCTGCTGCGCCTGCCGCGCAGCGTCCAGGAGGACGTCACGCTGGGCCGGCTGTCCATGGGGCATGCCCGTGCCCTGCTCGGCCTGGAAAGTGCCGCACGCCTGCAGGAGGCGCGTGACCAGATCGTCAAGCGCCAGCTGTCGGTGCGGCAGACCGAGGAGCTGGTCAAGCGCTTCAAGACCGCGCCGCAGGTCGCTCCGCGCCGCAAGGTGGCCGATCCGGAACTCACCGACCTGGCCGTGCGCCTGCAGCGGAAGCTGGGCACGCAGGTCAGGATTGTGCCGCAGCCCCGCGGCGGCAAGGGCGGGCGGATTGAAATCGCCTACTACTCGGCCGAGGAACTGGAACGCCTGCTGGAATGGTTTGCCGCGCAGCGCTGAAAACAGCTGCGCCCGGGAGGAAGAGACCCACATGTTCAAACGGAAAGACAAGGATGTTATGAGCCGTCGCGAGTCTCTACTGGAAAAGAGTGACATCAAGGCGTTCCTCGGCCCGGGGAGCCAGTTCGAAGGGCGCATGGTTTTCAACGAAATCGTCCGCCTGGACGGGTCGTTTCGCGGCGAAATCGCCTCCAACGACACCCTGATTGTCGGCGAGACCGCTGAAATTCAGGCGGAAGTGACGGTCGGCACCCTGATCCTGAGTGGACGCTTCAAAGGGAACATCAAGGCGGTCACGCGCGTCGAACTGCGGGCCCCGGCCGAGGTGGAAGGGACGATCGAAAGTCCGGCCCTGGCGATCGAGGACGGGGTGCTGTTCAACGGCACCGTGACCATGAAACGCGGCGGCGGCGCCGCCTCCGCTTAATCTCAGTGCCGCCGCCGGCCGCTGCCGGCGAAAATAAGTTTGGCAACAGCCTTGACAATTGGGGAAGGGCTGTGCTAATCGTCCTCTGCTTTAGGCCCGGTGTCGGGCCCGCCCGGAAGTTTCTGCGCTTGTGTGGATCCCGCATCCAAGTACCCCGAAGCACCTTGCCGGTGCTCATCTTTGAATGAGGTAAGACGGTGATCAAGCTCGACTGGACACTGTTCCTGCAGTTTGGCAATTTCATCATCCTGCTGTTCGTCATGAACACGCTGCTGTTCAAGCCGTTACGGGCCGCTCTGGCCGCGCGCAAGGCGACCATCGATGGTGATCTGGGCAGAGCCCGCTCCCTTGATGAAGAGATCAAGGCGCAGGTTGCCGAGTACGAGGCCAAGTTGCAGGAAGCCCGCCTGCGCGGCAGCCAGGAGCGTCTCGCCCTGCGTCAGGCCGCCCTGGCCGAAGAAACCCGCCTGATCAGCGCCGCCAACGAGAAGGCCACCCAGCGCCTGCAGAGCCTCAAGGAGCAGGTCGCCGGCGAAGCCGAGGCCGCCCGCCAGGGACTGCGTGCGGAAACCGAAGCCCTGGCCCGGCAGGTGGCCGGCAAGGTGCTGGGGAGGGAGCTGTAACAATGAAGCTGCACAATCTCCACCGGATCGTTCCCGCCCTTCTGCTCGCCGTTGCTCTGCCGGCCCTGGCCCTGGCCGCTGGCGGTCAAGCCGACAGCGGCGTGATCCTCAAGGATTTCATCTGGCGCTGCCTCAACTTCGCGGTCATGGTCGGTCTGTTGGGCTATTTCGTCAGCAAGCCGATCCGCAGCGCCCTGCAGAACCGCCGGGCCGAAATTGAAAAGGCTCTGGCCGACGCCACCGCGGCGCGCGAGGCCGCCGAGGCCAAGGCCCTCGAGTACCAGGACAAGCTGGCCAAGGCGGCTGCCGAGATCGACAGCATCTACGCCGCCATCCGCCGCGAGGGCGAACTGGAGCGCGACCGGATTCTCGCCAGCGCCCGGGACATGGCCGAGAAGATCGAGCAGGAGGCCGACAGCAAGGCCGCCAGCGCCGTGGCCCGTGCCCGCACCGAACTGCGTGCCGAAGCCGCCCGTCTGGCCGTGGAACTGGCCGAGGAGCTGCTGAGCAAGAACGTGACCGCCGCCGATCAAAAGCGGCTGGTTGATGAGTACATGCAGAAAGTGGGAGAACTCCATTGAGCGCGAGTGCCCTGACCCGGCGGTATGCCAAGGCGCTGGTCGAACTGGCGGTGGAACAACAGGCCGTCGACCGTTACGGCGAGGAGCTGGCCACGGTCAATGCCGTGCTGAGCCAGGAGGAGCTGCTGCGGCAGCTGCTCGAAAGCCCAACCCTGGCGATGGACAAGAAGGCCGCCATGCTGGCCGACCTGGCCGCAGCCCTCAACCTCTCCGAGGGGATGCGCAAGTTCCTCGGCCTGGTGCTGAGCAAGGACCGGCTGAGTTTCCTGCCGCAGATCGAGGACACCTATCGCCGTCTGGCCGACGAATTGTCCGGGGTGCTGCGCGCGCGCATCACCGCGGCGGTAGAACTCGATGCCGCGCAGCAGCAGGCGATCGGCGCCAGCCTCGAGCAGCAGACCGGCAAAAAGGTGGCTCTGAGTGTGAATGTTGACCCGCAGCTGATCGGCGGTGTGCAGGCCGAGATCGGTGGCCGCCTGTTCGACGGCAGCGTGCGGACCCAGTTGAAACGGATCGAAGAATCCTTAACGAAAGGTTGATGAGAGGGCATATGCAAGTCAGAGCGGAAGAGATCAGCGCGATCATCAGGAAGCAGATCGAAAGCTTCGGACGCGAAGTGGAAGTCAGCGAAACCGGTACGATCATCTCGGTCGGCGACGGTATCGCCCGTATCCACGGCCTCGACAAAGCCATGGCCGGCGAACTGCTGGAGTTTCCCGGCAATACCATGGGGATGGTCCTCAACCTCGAAGAGGACAACGTCGGCGCCGCCATTCTCGGCGACTCCGAGCACATCAAGGAAGGCGACACGGTCAAGCGCACCGAGCGCATCGTCCAGGTCCCGGTCGGCGAAGGGCTGATTGGCCGCGTGGTTAACGGCATCGGCATCCCCATCGACGGCCAGGGTGAGATCAAGACCGACACCTACAGCAAGGTCGAGATCAAGGCCCCCGGCATCGTCGCCCGTAAATCGGTGCATGAGCCGATGCAGACCGGCCTCAAGGCGATCGACGCCATGGTTCCCATCGGTCGCGGCCAGCGCGAACTGATCATCGGCGACCGCCAGACCGGCAAGACCGCGGTGGCCACCGACGCGATCATCAATCAAAAAGGGCAGAACATGATCTGCATCTACGTCGCGATCGGGCAAAAGCGCTCGACCGTGGCGCAGGTGGTGAGCAAGCTCAAGCAGCACGGCGCCATGGACTACACCATCGTCGTCGCCGCCTCCGCCTCCGAGCCGGCGCCCCTGCAGTTCATCGCCCCTTACACCGGCGTCACCATGGGCGAGTTCTTCCGCGACAACGGCAAGCACGCCCTGATCATCTATGACGATCTCTCCAAGCAGGCCGTCGCCTATCGCCAGCTCTCGCTGCTGCTGCGCCGTCCGCCGGGGCGCGAGGCTTATCCTGGCGACGTCTTTTACCTGCACAGCCGCCTGCTCGAGCGCGCCTGCAAGCTGAACGACGAGATGGGCGCCGGTTCCCTGACCGCGCTGCCGATCATCGAGACCCAGGCCGGCGACGTCTCCGCCTACATCCCGACCAACGTCATCTCGATCACCGACGGCCAGATCTTCCTCGAGTCGGACCTGTTCTATTCGGGCGTCCGCCCGGCGATCAACGTCGGTCTGTCGGTCTCCCGCGTCGGTGGCTCCGCGCAGGTCAAGGCGATGAAGCAGGTGGCCGGCACCCTGCGCCTGGCGCTGGCCCAGTACCGCGAGATGGCCGCCTTCGCCCAGTTCGGTTCCGACCTCGACGCCGCCACCCAGCGCCAGCTGGCCCGCGGGGCGCGCCTGGTCGAGATTCTCAAGCAGCCTCAATACCAGCCTCTGCCGGTCGAGAAGCAGGTCATGGTCATCTTCGCCGCCAACAACGGCTATGTCGATGACTATCCGGTCAACGTGGCGCGCCGCTACGAGGCCGAGATGATGTCCTACATGGAGAGCAGCCACCCCGGCCTGCTGACCGAACTGCGTGACAAGAAGGCGATCGACAACGATCTGCAGGCCCGCATCAAGGCCGCCCTTGACGAGTTCAAAGGGCAGTTCGCCGCCTAACCAAACGTCAGCGCCAGGTAGAGGACCATGCCCAGTCTAAAGGCTATTAAAAAGCGTATCTCGTCGGTTAAGAACACGCGACAGATCACCAAGGCCATGAAAATGGTCTCGGCGGCCAAGCTCCGCCGTGCCCAGGAGGCAGTGGTGGCGGCGCGGCCCTACGCCGACAAGGTGCAGCAGGTGCTCGCCAGCCTGGCCCGGCGCGAGGATCAGGACGCTCATCCGCTTCTGGCCCAGCGCGGCCAGGGGAAAGCGCTGATCGTGCTGGTCACCAGCGACCGCGGGCTGTGCGGCGGCTTCAACAGCAACGTCTCCAAGGCGGTCGAGCGGCACATCCGCGCCAACCCCGACGGCTTCGAGCAGATCGACCTCATGCTGGTCGGCCGCAAGGGGAACGACTACCTCAAGCGCCGCCCGGGGATGAGCATCTTCAAGGTCTACGAGAACCTGCTCGGTACCGGCCAGGTCAGCTACGCCCCGGCCGCCCTGATCGGCAAGGATCTGGTCGCGCTGTTCGAGAGCGAGCAGTACGATGCCGTGTATCTGGCCTACAACGCCTTCCGCAGTGCCATCTCCCAGGAGCCGCAGATCGTGCCGCTGCTGCCGGTGGTTGCCGAGACTGGCGAGGAGCCCGCCGTCGGCGAGTATCTGGCCGACTACCTGTACGAGCCGAATGCCTCGGACGTTCTGGCCCAGCTCCTGCCCAAGTATGTCGAGACCCAGGTGTTCCGGGCCTTCCTTGAGTCGGTGGCGTCCGAGCACGGGGCGCGCATGAGCGCCATGGACAGCGCCAGCAAGAACGCCTCGGAGATGATTGGCAAACTGACTCTGCAGTACAACCGGGCCAGACAGGCGGCCATCACCAAGGAGCTGATGGAAATCATCTCCGGTGCCGAATCAATCAAATAACTTTCGCAGCCTAGAGAACGAGTCGTTCCCCCCTCGCGGGCGGACGCAATGAAGGAGTGGTTCATCATGAACAAAGGACGCATCACCCAGGTCATCGGCCCCGTTGTCGACGTCGAGTTCGAAGCCGGCCAGCTTCCCGAAATCTACCACGCCCTCAAGGTCACCAATCCGGCGGTTGATGACCGGGAGTGGAACCTGGTGCTCGAAGTCGCCCAGCACCTGGGCGAGAACACCGTGCGCACCATCGCCATGGATGCCACCGACGGTCTGGTGCGCGGCCAGGACGTGCTCGACACCGGCAAGCAGATCGTCATGCCGGTCGGCCCCAAGACCCTCGGCCGCATCCTCAACGTGGTCGGTGAGCCGATCGACGAGATGGGCCCGGTCGGTGCCGAGCTAGATTGGGAGATCCATCGCCCGGCGCCGCTGTTCGTCGACCAGTCGACCAAGGTCGAAGCCTTCGAGACCGGCATCAAGGTCGTCGATCTCCTCGCCCCTTATGCCCGCGGCGGCAAGATCGGCCTGTTCGGTGGCGCCGGCGTCGGCAAGACCGTTCTGATCATGGAACTGATCAACAACATCGCCAAGCAGCACGGCGGCTTCTCGGTCTTCGCCGGGGTCGGCGAGCGCACCCGCGAGGGGAACGACCTCTGGCACGAGATGAAGGACTCCGGCGTTATCGACAAGGCCGCCCTGATCTACGGCCAGATGAACGAACCGCCCGGCGCCCGTGCCCGCGTGGCCCTTTCGGCGCTGACCGTCGCCGAGTACTTCCGCGACGAGGAAGGCCAGGACGTGCTCCTCTTCGTCGACAACATCTTCCGCTTCACCCAGGCCGGTTCCGAGGTCTCGGCGCTGCTCGGCCGCATCCCCTCCGCGGTCGGTTACCAGCCGACCCTGGCCACCGAGATGGGTGAGCTGCAGGAGCGCATCACCACCACCAACAAGGGCTCGATCACCTCGGTCCAGGCCATCTACGTTCCGGCCGACGACCTGACCGACCCGGCGCCGGCCACGGCCTTCGCCCATCTCGACGCCACCACGGTTCTGTCGCGCCAGATCGCTGAGCTCGGCATCTACCCGGCCGTCGACCCGCTCGACTCCACCAGCCGCATCCTCGACCCGCAGGTCGTCGGCGACGAGCATTACAAGTGCGCCCGCGACGTGCAGTTCGTCCTGCAGCGCTACAAGGACCTCCAGGACATCATCGCCATCCTCGGTATGGACGAGCTCTCCGAGGAGGACAAGCTGGTCGTGGCCCGTGCCCGCAAGATCCAGCGCTTCCTCTCCCAGCCGTTCCACGTGGCCGAGACCTTCACCGGCACCCCGGGCAAGTACGTGGAACTCAAGGACACCATCAAGGGCTTCCGCGGCATCGTCGACGGCCAGTACGACGACATCCCCGAGCAGGCCTTCTACATGGTCGGCACCATCGAGGAAGCTCTGGAGAAGGCCAAGCAGCTGGCCGCCTAACATCAGGAGCAAGGTTGAGGTTCAGGTTGAGCGCAACCCGCGAGCCTCATATCTTTGAAGGATTGATCAATGGCTGAAAAGCTCAAACTGGATCTGGTCACCCCCTACCGGCACGTCCTGTCGCAGGAGGTTGACGAAGTCACGGCCCCGGGAAGCCTCGGCGAGTTCGGCGTCCTCCCCGGGCATACGCCGCTGCTGACGACCTTGAGAATCGGCGAGCTGACCTACAAGCAGGGCCACGATGTGTTCCATGTCGCCGTCAACTGGGGCTACGTCGAGGTCGAGAACGATGTGGTGACGGTGCTGGTGGAGACCGCCGAGCCGGCCGATCAGATCGACATGGCCCGGGCCCAGGCGGCCCTGGGCAGGGCGCAGGAGGCCCTGAAGGGGCTGACCCCGGAGGACAAGGAATTCAAGGTCATGGAAGCCGCTCTGGAGCGGGCCCTGATCCGCGTCCAGGTGGCCGGGCACAAGTCGGCCCGCTAGCAGCGATTTCCGCTACAAGCTTACACAGGGCGGCCCCTAAGGTAAGCCGGTTGCCCAAAGTGTGTTAGAAATTTTAAAGTTTCATGGTACAATCCCCTCTGGATATCCAGAGGGGATTTTTTTATGGAGACACCCACTATACCAGTCACCCCGAGAATTCCGCCCGAGGTAGACGGCATCCAAGTCAATTTCTGCAAAAACCCGCTATGCCCTAACTTTGGCCGACCTGCAAGCATGCTGCCGCAGCCGCGTGGCCGAAGAAAAGAGCCGGTGGAGACAGACACTTATATCATCGTCGGTTCCGGCGACGGCGTTCCATTTTTGAAATGCAAATTCTGCGGCGAGTATCCAACTATCAAGAGCAATCTTGGCATCTCCGAGGAGTTGGCCAGGATGTCTACATATCTGAAGCCGCCCCACGTGCAACTCACATGTCCAGTTCCCGGATGTGACAATGGCCGTTTCTCTGTTCTGACAGCACCGGCTCGGTTCATACCATACAAGGAAACGACGGCAGGAAACCCTCGCTTTCGTTGCCGGGTTTGTGGGAAGACGTTTACTGTCAGATATAACCAGCCGCCCTTGACGCGCAAGGCTCCCCAGAGCCACCTGAACAAATCGATCTTCAAGGACCTTGTTGAGAAATCGCCTTTTCGAGGAATTGCCAGCAAGCATGGCATTTCGATGCGAACCGTCTACGACAAAATCGAGTTTTTCCACCGGCAGTGTTTGTTGTTTGCCTCAAACCGCGAAAGGGAGTTTCCGAATCGCAATTTTGGCAAAATCAGCATTGCCGTCGACCGTCAAGAATATCGCTTGAACTGGCCTGACAAGAATGACCGTCGGAATGTCGTCATCCAAAACCTATCCTGCGCTGAAACTCGATCTGGCTACATCTTCGCAAGCCACCTTAACTATGACCGGAACTTAGTACGCGAGGAAATTGAGGAGAGCGCCCGCGATGTCGGCGACCACAATTTGAAGCCTCCTTTTCGACGGTATGCGCGCTTGTGGGTCACGCAGGAGCAACCTGAACAAACGGGGGAGGCCAAGGTCATTGAACCGACCGAGAACGAACCACCCATCTTCACCCAAATCAAACAAGAATATGCCGACACCGAGGTGCGCGCTGACGTCGAGGTGTCACCCGAAGACTTTCGGCACAGAAAACTTCCGGCAAAGGGCATGTTGGTTCACACGGAATACACGCTGTACGGCCACTTTCAGTATTTGAAAAAGATGCTGGCCAGCACCGACAGAATAGTCTTCTACCTCGACCGCGAATCTGGTATACGCGCGGCCTGTTTATCGGCCTTTTGGGAGGATGTGCTTTCCAAGCGAGTTGATGCGTTCTTTGTGAGGGTCGACAAGAACTTGACCATCGACCAGAAAAGGCGCTTGTGCCTGAAAGTGAAGAGGCAAGAAGACGAGTTTCGTGACGCAAACAGCAGTTGGTTGGCTGAGCTGTGTGCGGATGATGAGCCAAGCCTTCAAAGTATCCAGCTACTTTGCATTGAGAAGGAACTGAATAATCTTACGCCACTTGGACCATGGAAAGACCATTATCTCCCATACCCATTCCCAGACATGAGCGAACCGAGGAAGGCTGTTTGCTGGCTGACCGACATTGGCGACAGGTCGATCACAAACATCAAGCTGGCCAAGCTGTTTCTATATGCGTCGCTCCATAGCGTCGACAGGTTCTTCATGCAGTTGCGGCGGAAAACGTCGCTTCTTGAGAGGCCGATAAAGACTTCAAGCTCCGCAGGACGCACTTGGTATGCATACGACCCCTACAATCCTGCGGTGGTTGAAATGGAAGTGGAGATATACCGGGTTTACTACAACTACGTGAAGGTGGGTGACGACGGCAAAACACCAGCTATGCGTCTTGGTGTAGCGAAGAGGCCTGTCACCATTGAGGACATCCTCTACTACAAACCAAGCCCCCGTCAGCTTCTCTCCAGAAGAGTGACGTAAACGCACTTTAGTCTGCTGAAAAATATTGTGCTGTATCTGTCGTGCAACCTTGCTGACAAGGGTCTTTTGCGTGAACGTAAATACAGACCACTGTCTCAACAATTATGTGAAAAAATAGTCAGTCCATTGTCTCTGATTCCACGAATGTGGCGGTCGAATGAGGTGAGGTTCTCGATGGTCAGCACATAGTATGGTGATTTCTCGAAATCTCAATAGTCTATCGGATTATAGTTACAATATGGCTCAGTTCGCACCGAAGCTCTTCGGCGAGACGGCCATCTAGGGCGATTCTCTCCTGTTCCAACCAGCGCCCTTCCTTTTTCAACCTCGCAATGACCGGTATATCTTCAAAGATTGATACCTGCTCCGGCCACTCTTTGAAGCCTGTAAGCAGGTTGATAGACTCCTCCCAGAACGTAGGCACGAACAGACGTGTTTGCTGCTTACAAGCCGCGACCAAATAGTCTGCAACCTCAAGGCCTTTCGGGTCTAAATCTCCAAAGTGGAGTATCGGCATGGCTTCTGGCAAAAGATCGAGGGCCTTAATAGTAAGGGCTGTGTTCCGCCCGGGCACATGAATAACGATTGCGTGGCTAGGCAGCGGTGGCAGATCAACATAACTGCCAAGGTTCTCTACAGTAAGAGCGGCCTTCGGTAACACGCCGGCAAACTCAAGCCCATCGAGAAAAACACGCTCCGGTAGAACCACCTCGCCAAACACGGCCATGAGAAGGTCAGCAGATATTTCGTAGCCACGGCTGCGGATAATGAGGCCAGTATTGGCCCGGATTCTAAGTACCTGGTCTGTCGTAACTTCCGTTGCTCCCACTAAGGCGCTCATTCGCTGACCAATACCGGTCTTTGAATGTGTGCCGAGTGCGGCGCATATTGTTTTGTGATGGGCGCGTTCCGGCAAAGAAACGTCCACAGCGCGCTTGCGGCGCGCGAGTTCTTTTACGCCTTCCAAACTAATTGGCAATTCAGACTCTTGAAGTTCGGCGAGATATTCTCTCCAATCAGGCCATGTGTTGTTAAGGTAGTCTTCAAGCTTGGTTTTGCCGAATTCTGTCAGAAGAATAGTGTTGGACCGCCTAGACAACATTGCCCATTGTTGTTTGGTGGCGATGGCGTAAGCGTCTGAATTAGCGGCCGTGCGGGTTAATGTGCCGCTTGCATAAAGACGGAGAAAGGGGATGGCCTTTTGGATCGAAACGACCTGTTCGCTCACTTTAAGCCACCTCGTCTTCGGTGGTGTCGCCGAATCCTTTGCGGCCGCGAATCACGACCAACTCGCCGCCCTGTTCGAACTTGCGAACAAGCCTATAGGTAATGCCGCTTCCCGTTTCGTTCGCCGAGAAATTCGGGCCAGCCACCAAGAGCTGAACGTCCATGATGCGGCAAAACTCAAGGAGCGTTTGAATTGACTTCGGATCGAGTCTCGACGCCTCGTCGACGAATAAAAAACGCAGGTTGCTTTGAAGATCGTTGTCCCTGCTAAAAACTTGCTTTTCCCACGTTTGCAACACCACCATCAGTATTGCCGTACCCGTCCCCATTGCCTCGCCCGTCGACAGATTCGAGGCAACCGTCCATTTATCAGAACCCTTCCTTCGCACCTGAACCTGCATGTCGATGTAATTGCGGTAGTCAAGCAACAGGTGGGCTTCTGTTTTTCCGCCTGTTATTCGACTGTAAAGTTTCTCCATTAGCTTACCAAGCGCCTGGTCGCCGTCCTCTGAGTTCCGGTCTATTTCGTCCCTGGCGAACAGGTCCCACTGTTCTTTATTTTCCATGTAGTCCAAGAGCCGCATCATGTCTTCGCGTGGGCTGAAGAATATTTTGATGCCGCTGAGGCCACCGAAGCTAATCGACTCAAGCTGAGCATTGTTCTTGTTAACGCCACGTCTTTCCTCGGCGATTTGTTGCCGGATCGACTTGGCAACATTTTGTGCGCTCGTTTGAAAACGCTGCTCAGCATCAGCCAGCGTATCCATTAATGCCCTGTGCTTGCGCCGCATTTCTTCCACCGCATGACCTGGGTTACCGCTTGCGACAATATCCTGGGGGATGATATGGGCAACGTAATCCTGTGCCAGACTCCAGGCATCGCAATATTCTGCCCACACAGTCTCAACGCGCGAATCCTTCCCGGCTATGTGGAGATTCCAGCGCGGAGAGGATGCAAGGGCGACTCGTAGTGGATGGGTTCCATCATGCTCGACAGATTCTACGGTATTACGAAGCTCTACCCACGACTCCTTGGCTAAATCACTCGCCAGAAATGCCTCACCGTACTTTTCGCACAGGTCATCAATGTGGACATTTAGGTCGGCCAGTGATTTGTTGGTTTTACGGAGATGCTCAACGCGGCGCCTCGCAACAGATGCCGGCTTCCAGTTGGCACGACATTGCGTAAAGTTTTTTTCTGCTTCGTTCAGCTTACGGTTTGTTTCTTCAAGCTCCTTCTCGATCTGCTTGGCTGACTCCTCAAGTTTTACGAGCGTTTCATGACTACGTTCGTAAGCATCGGTAGCTTCGAACTCGCTCGATTTCGCCTCAGCAAGAAACTCATCAGTCCCGGGGACACCAAGCAGGACGAGTTGCTGCTTCTTGCTGTCAAGATGTGCCTGAATCTCCTTCAGTTTTGCATCGCAGGTGTTCAGGTCGCCATTGTGGGCTTCGAGCAATTCTTCCGTAGTTTTTAGCTCCTTGTCGACCTCTTCAACTTGTTGTGCAATGGTTGTAAGTAGGTCTTTAAGGCCCTTCGTTGGGTCTTCTCTCGTGAGATACGAGTGATGGCTTTCCTCGTACTTGAAGTGTTCAAGTCGATCTACAAGAGTAGTAAGCGATTGTCTCGCCGTGCTCCAGTAAGCCAACTCGACCTCAAGTTGAGCTAGCCGTCCATTCATCCTGGCAATATCTGCATCCGTCAAGGGGAGGTAGCGCAAAGAGTCGCGCTTCTTTTCCAGTTCCTGAACTAACGGAGCTTTCAAATCGTGCAGTTTGCGTAGCAATTTGCCGGACTCGATTTGTGCCGCAACACCTTCGCATTCCTGTTGCAGGTCTCCACGGTCGAGCAGGTGCCCCTCCGGCAACAATTTAACTAAGTGATCAACAAGTTCCCCTAGCTTATTAACGACGCCACGAAGGGGCCTGATCTTATCTTCAGCCGCTTTGATTGCGCTTTCATTCTCGTGTATTTTGTGTTTAACCGTGTCAATCTCTAGGCGCAGGTCGCCGGCCGGCAGAGCAGCGAGCTGGCCACTGAGTTTTTGCAGCTCACTCATATCCCTTGATAGTTCGTTGGCCTCGATTCTAGCCTCTGTTACTCGCGTCTCCGCATTGCGGCGGAGCTTTTGCAGGTGCTCAGCGTAGGCCTTTCGGGATTTATGCCCAATCCTCGGGAACTGCGGTAGCTTGGTTGCACGTACCCCTGTCTCCGTGGCAACCGCGACGTAGTTCTTCAAGCGCTGACCGCGCAAATCCTTCAATTTGAACTTGGCTCTATCAAGCAACCAAATCTCATCGGGAGCCTCGGTGATGACATCAAGTGATTGCAGGGCCGCATCAATATCTTCGACAATATACGCATCAACCAATGGCCCCAACATGGCTTGATAGTCCGCCGGGTCGTCAATCTCAATCTCTTCGATAGCCGATATGAGACGGCGGCCGTTGATTGCCTTCGACACCCCCTCCTCGGCGACATCATGGACAGCATGGACCTTCTTGATTTCTTCACGCAAACGCCCAGCTTCACACTCTGACTCATATTGATTGCGGCTCGCCTGGCCGCGGCGACCGTCCATCTCTTTCAGCAACTCATCAATGGCTTCGGTGGAGGCCAATTGACAACCATATCTCTGCTCAAATTTAGCGCGCTGGCGCAAGACTCCTTCATAGTTCGCAACAGTTAGCTCAAGGTTGGCTTTATTGCTGGCAAGTTCTTTTTGCTTGACGCGAAGCGATAGGAGTTCGTTTTCGGCGGCTTGCAGGTCAGCCTCAAACGATTTGTGCTCTTGCGTGAATTTTTCGTGCGCCTGAGAAAGATGGCGCTCTTGGGTCACAACGACGCCATGCGATTCAACTGTCTTGAGCGCTAGCTTCAAGTTTTCTTGACGAGTAGCCAGAAGCTTCAGCTCGCGCAGCTTTTCGTCTAAGCCTTCCGTAGCTATAATTTCTCGGGTTCTCGTTTCATGCGCTCCTATAATTTCTGCGGCCACGCGCTGGCCGTCAGCGGGGTCGATTGAGCGTTCTGCTAATTTGGCAACGAGGTCGAGAACAGCATAAAAACGCCCTCGTTCACTTTCTGCATTTTCGGTTTCTCGACGCAAAATCGTCAACTCTTTGGCCAGGTTGCGCTCACGAGAGGTACTTTCCTCCAATAACGCCTGCGCGTTCACTTGGCTGACATCGTGGTCGCGCATGGCCATTTTAGCCTCACCAAGCGCGTTTGTGGCTCCTTCGAATAAGCCAGCCTCCATCGAAACTTTCTGCCAGTGCTGTTGAGCATCAGCTAAGCGCCCACAGATGTCAGCATGTTGCTCAGAAAGCCCATTGCGGTTTTTAGTGACCAGCTCCCTTTGCGCCAAAGCACGATCACGTTTGGCTTTTGCTGTAGACAAAGCCGAGTCGGCGATCTCGAATTCGCTGGAAAGGCCTGCAATCTCTATGGACAACGAATGAGATCGCTCTGCCTTTTCTCGGGCAGCTATCGCGGCAGACTTCGTCTTATCTCTCTGCTCAAGGTCAAGCTTTGCACCCGCAGTATCATTGCGAACCTGAGTCAGGGCAATCTCATGCCTTTGCTTGTCACCACGCAAATCACTAACAATTTTAAGAGTCTCTGCATATTTACGACGCAGTTCGTCGGCGCAGAGCCGAACTGTTGCGGCAGCCCGACCAATCATCGCCATTGTTTTCTTGTAAAGGTCTTCCACTGTCTGGATTTTTTCGTCGAGACGCTGAACGGCAAGCCTGCTACTACGACACAGCCGCATGTGCTCCTGCATTTCGGTAATATGGCCACCGATATCCTTACCCTCGGGTAACAGATAATCTTTAATGCGTTTCTGTAACGCGCTAGAAAAGTTGCCTTGGAGACCGGTTTGCAAAATTTTATTGAACAAAGACCGCTTTTTGTTATCCCCGAGGCGAATGGGGAGAACTCCTAATTCAAACAGTGCGTCACCGTACTCTTTGACGTCTCGGTACAGATCAGCCGTCGCCCCATATTGCCCAGCACGCTCCGTGATGATTTTGGCATCAACAGGGACGATGTCTTTACCGTCGTCCCGGCAAAGCAAAATGTTTTCAAGGGGAACTTGCGAAGGCAGTTGCCTGATTACAAAAAATGGCAAAACCTCAACCTGCTGGTTTGGCTTGGGAGTAATCTTGGCTCCAACTATACAGCGCTCATGTCGGGGATTGATTATTTCGAAAGCAGCATAACAGGCACCACTGCTTCCAAGTTTCCCGTGGAGACCATTATTTTTCTGGCTATCGTCGTCTACGGCACCGACATTAACAACGCGCAACATCGATATGTCAGGCATCAGTAACAGATACGCCGCTGTCATACAGGTAGTTTTCCCGGCACCATTTTCACCCTCAAGAGCCGTTAGGCGCCGATCCATCTCGATGATTTGGAAGGGAATTCCCTTCCAGTTGACAATTGCCAAGCTTTTTATGTGGGCACGGCCAGGTTTCATTCGTCAGAGTCCCCCTCGTCTTCACAGTAATCTTCTTCGTCGACTTCCGTCACAACACCATTTTTTATTAAGGACTCAATAGCCTCTTCCATACGGCCAACTCCGCGTATCGGCTCAAGGAAGCGGAATATTGGCGAGAGCACCCGGATTGTTTTGCTGCCGCGTCTTGAAAAATTAACAAAACCCAAGTCGGCCAACTGCCTAACGGCAGCCTCCACGGCCTTCAGAGCTTTTTCCTCATCCCTATCAACGTTGCGGGACCTGAACCTTTTGGCAAAATCTTCCTGGAAGCGTTCTTCCCCGAGGAGCATTTTCAAGGTGGAGACGAGGCGTTCGACGGGGATACTCCGTTCGATGTATTCAGGGTCAGACACCATATATCCCAGCGCCATCCCAACTTTCATGGCTTGCACTGGTAGCTTGCGTTGCCCGAGCAATTGGCCATACGAACTGAGATAAAAATAATCGCCAACGTCTTCCTTAGCGTGTACGAGTTCGCAGCTATAGGGACGGTAATACTGATTAAGCAACCGAAATGCCTCAAGAAGAAAGGTATAAGCAGACAAATCCTCGCGGCCAATATGTCGGCCTTGACGAAGCTGGCAATCTACCCGCGGAAAAACCTCGTCCTGCCAGACATCTTGCAAACTACCGTATACGCCTTCGTTAGCCATCAGCGCCCCCTGGCGTTGTAACGACAACAAATTCTTGTAAGTCATAACCGCCAACAACACTCTTCCACTCACGTTCCATATTTATTGGTATGCGGCCAGAAGATGCCAATACCGATACGAGTTCACCGGCAACACTAAACGCCTCGTCCCGACTGAGACCTGGTGCAAGGTCATTGAAAATCTCCGAGAGACGAGCACCGCCGTCACGTTCGAGGCGCAAGGCTGTTTCTGCTTTTACTTTATTCAAGAGCGTTTTGTTTGGCGGAACAGCAGGCTCGATGAGTGGTCTGTTCACGTGGCCAGTAACCTCGATCTCCTCGGTTGGCTGAACAAACGACTCTTCCCGTATGTGCACATAACAAGGTATATCTGGCACAGCGATGGTCCAGGGTCTTTGATCGTAGAATAAGATTGCCCGCTTGATTCGGTCTGCGCGGTGACGATTTGGGTCTGTGCGGACGCTTATGCGGATGAAGTCGTGAACACGATGAAAATATTGCGACCACTGTTCAAACGAACAGTCTGCCCAATTGCGAACAGCCTCCATTTGCCCCTGGACGGTCTCGGCCGCCTCAACGGCATCAACCATGTGGGCGGTAAGACTGCAATCAGTTATTTGACCTAGCTTTTCCTGGATACTGTTTGTTTCACGCAAAATGATAGAATGAAGCTCTTCTAGGGCAGAGCCAGTAGTGCCCAGCATCTTTTCACAAGCCTCAATTCCTGATAACCAATCCGCCGATATACGCTCACTGATTGTCCGCTGGATTTTTTTCTGAGCAGCCGCCATCGTGTGCTGGCGACGGTCAAGGCTACTCACCAGTTCAGATATTGTTTCGCGTAACGGAATCACGACATTGTCTTGCCAGTGCTGTTCGTCGCCACCATTGTTTGCCGCCTCAAGTACCTGCTCAAGACGCAACCGCAACTCTGTCGCATAGTGGATCAAAGTACGCTCTGAGATATTTTCGATTGAGGCCCAGTGTTCACCTACTGCTCGGCCTAAAGGTGTAACGACGTAAGACGCGCCACCAATCAAATCAAGTCGAGCAATCATGCCCTGTTCTTTGAGACGATTGATTGCGTTATTACTACGGCGCTCAAAGGTCTCGTCCTCACCAGATGTGAGCAGGTTGATCAAACGAAAAACTTCCTTCAAGTCAGAGGCCGACATGGTTGGTTCGCTGTCAGGCCTTCGCGCGTAGACGTAAATGCCAATTAAAAAGGCCATCGTCTCGCGATCTAGACTCAAACAGATATTGTTTTCGTAAGCGCTCGTAACGGCCTCTTCGACCGTAGTTTTGGGAGTTTGCTCACTGTCGATCATTAGACGCATCTCGAAGGTGGTTGTAATAAAATCGTGCGCATAGTATATTGACCCATGTCGACTGTGTCAATAAAGAAACTTTATGGGTGACGAAGATGGCCATTCGTAGGTGGGAGGTTCGACAGCGCCTCAAATTCATAGAAAATCGACTATTTTGGGAAGGGAGAGTTAACCGCTCAGACCTGACTGATTTCTTTGAGGTATCGGCCATCCAGGCATCTGGAGACATTGCACGGTATCAGGAGCTGGCGCCCCTGAACGTAGCTTATGACGCTAGCCGCAAATGTTACATCCCGACGCCTGAGTTTTCACCAATATTGGTTAACCCTGACGCTGAAAGCTACCTCGCCCAATTAGTTGAGATTTCCAAAGGAGATGGGGGGCCGGTGATAAGCGTTGTTGAGACCCCCCAACGGTGTATCGACCCAAATGTTTTGCGTAAAGTTCTTGCGGTGATGCGTGAATCTCTCGATATCCAATTGATGTACCAGTCGATGTCGAGACCTAGACCTACCTGGAGGTGGATTACTCCGCATGCTTTAAGCTCTGACGGCCGACGTTGGCATATACGGGCATTTTGCCACACGGATGGGATGTTTAAGGATTTTTTGTTAGCGAGAATCATAGGGCTTGGTGATACTCGGGAAGGGTCGCTTACAAGTATAGCGGACATAAAATGGAACAGTTTCGTTGACGTGATAATTGCCCCGCACCCTGGCTTATCACCAGAACAAAAAGATGTAATCGAATGCGACTACGGCATGGCTGGGGGCAAACGAACTATCTCGGTCAGAGAGGCGTTGTTATTTTATTTCATTAAGAACCTTGGGCTTGACTGTACGAACGCTGGAAAACCAGAAGAACAACAGTTGACCATTGTCAACGGTGCTGAAATCGACAGGATTCTTTCGGGGGGCGCCAGCAGGGCAACGGATTGAAATACTCGATCTGAACAAGGCTTCTTCACCTCCCATTTTCACGGTCGCGTGATGTAGCCTTGAAATGACCGCCCCAATTAGTCAGCATAAACTAACAGCCCCAGGCGCCGTATCGGACGGCATCTGGGGCTGTTTTTGTAAAATTCCGTGAAGCTTATCTCGGAGGGTAACAAGCTCCGAATGGCCTAGGGTGCAGAATAAAATGCGCCTATCGAGATAGATACCACACAACCTGTCGGAAAATTTCTTTCGCTAGTCTGTGTGGCCCTTTCATTTTTTTTACCAAGAGCATTCCACCATATATTGACAACAAAAAAACCAGTGCCACCAGATAATGTGTTGCTTGTCTGGTGGCACTGGTTTTGCTTCGTACACTTTAGGCAACCGGCTTACCCCTAAGGGCCGCCCTTTTTGCATTCGGCGCGCCAGCCGCTATGGTTATAGCACACCCTCGCCACAGGAGCCGACCCTATGAGCCAACTCACCGGCAAACCCGCCCTCCCCTTTCAACTCAAGGACAGCTGCGGCAGAGAGCATCTGCTGGCGGACTTTCGCGGCCACTGGCTGCTGCTGGTCTTCCATCGCCACCTCGGTTGACTCCCCTGCCGGGGGCATCTCGCGCAGTTGCGCGAGGCGGAGGACGAACTCAGGCGGCGTGATGTGCGGGTGGCGGTGGTCACCTTCGAGCACGATGTCTTCGCCCGCCAATACGTGGCCGAGACCGGCCTGGACTGGCCGCTGCTCATCGATGCCGGGCGCGAGCTCTATCAAGGCTACGGCATGCTGCAGGCGTCGTGGTGGGATGTCTGGGGGGGTGCGACCTGGCTCGCCTACCTGAACGAGCTGCGCCAGGGGCGGCGCCCGCAAAAACCGACCTCGGACGACGTCTACCAGCGCGGCGGCGACGTGCTCATCGACCCCGCAGGGATCGTACGTCTGCACCATGTGGGCGCGGGTCCGGCCGACCGGCCCTCACTCGAGAGGCTGCTGGGGATGATCCCCGCGCGCTGAAGGCGCGGTGCCGGCAAGGTTACAGCGAAATGGTGCGCAGGGCGGCGGCAATGGCCTCGAGCTCGGCGTCGGAGAGCCGGTCAAGAGTGGTCATGGCCGGAAACTGGCGATTGGCGGAGCGGATGCGGCTTGCGGAGCGCTGGGCCTTGGTGGTGTGCGAAAGGGTTTGGTGGCAGCGCGCGCAGTGTTCGGCATAAAGGGCTTCCCCCGCGCGGAGCTGCGGGTTGTCCAGCGCGGTGGCCAAGGCGCGTGAAACGGGAGAGAGGCTCAGGGCAAAGAGCAGAACGGCCAGGGGGAAAAGCGGCACGTCGATCCTCCGGGGAAAATTCCCCGGTTCTTACCACGCCCGGCAAAAAACCTCAAAGAAAAAGTGTTATCATGATGTTACCATAACTTAATCCTTTGGCCCCGGCCGCGTTGTGCGCGGCCGCCGGCTGTCAGGGTGCGTCCCCGGCGTGCCGGCGCTCCCGAGCAGTTCGGCGGCCAGTTCCATGCGGCCGGCCTGGCGCAGCGCCGCCAGCACGTCGTCGCGCTGCTCCGGCAGGTGCCAAAGGAGCAGGGCTTTTTGCAGGCGCCGCTCGCGGAGCGATTTCGCCACGTACACCGCTTCGCCGCTGAACGGGTCGCGGCCGGTATGCCAAAGGCAGGTGGCGAGGCTCCCCGGCGTGGGGGTGAATTCCTGCACCTGCTCGACCCGCAGGTCGTGGCGCTTGAGAAACAGGGCCACCTCGACCATGTCGGCGAGGGTGCAGCCGGGGTGGCCGCTGATGAAGTAGGGGATCACCGTCTGGCGGCGGCCGAGCTGCCGGCTGCGGCTGCGGAAGGCGGTCAGGAATTCCGAGAAGCTGGCGGGGCCCGGCTTGCGCATGATCCTGGCCACCGTCGGGCTGACCGTCTCAGGGGCGACCTTGAGCCGTCCGCTCACGTGGTGGGCGAGCAGGTCGGCAAAGTAGCCGGGCTGGCGGGCGAGCAGGTCGAAGCGCACCCCCGAGGAGACGAACAGGTGTTTCACCGCCGGGTGGGCGCGCAAGGCACGCAACAGCGCCACGGCCTTGTGCTCGGCGGTCACCAGATGGGGACAGACCTCGGGATACAGGCAGCTCGGGCGGCGACAGGCCACCTGCGCCGGCGGATTGCCGCACGCCAGCCCGTACATGTTGGCCGTTGGCCCGCCGACGTCGCTGATCGTGCCGCGGAACTCGGGATGCGTGCTCAGGCGGTCGACCTCGGCGCGCAGCGAAGCCACCGAGCGGGACTGGATGGTCTTCCCCTGGTGGTGGGTGATGGCGCAGAAGGCGCAGCCGCCAAAGCAGCCGCGATGGGCGGTCAGGGAGAACTTGATCTGCTCGTACGCCGGGATCGTTTCCGTGTAGGCCGGATGCGGGCGCCGGCAGAACGGCAGGGCGTAGAGCCGGTCGAGCTGCGCCTCGCTCAGCGGCAGTGCCGGCGGGTTGACAACGACGACCCGGTCGCCGTGCGCCTGGGCGAGCGGCCGGGCATTGGCGGGGTTGGACTCCTGGGCGGCGAGGCGAAAAGCCGTGTTGTAGGCGGCGGGATTCGAGGTCACTTCCTCGTAGGTCGGCAGGGTCAGGGCGGCCGGCGGCGGGGTGGCGACCAGATAAGCCGTGCCGCGGATCCCGTGCAGGCTGGCGATGGGCTCGCCGCCGGCCAGGCGCCGGGCCACCTCGAGCAGGGCGCTTTCCGCCATGCCGTAGAGGAGCAGGTCGGCCTTGCTGTCGACCAGCAGCGAGCGGCGCACCCTGTCGTCCCAGTAGTCGTAGTGCGCCAGACGGCGCAGGCTCGCCTCGATGCCGCCGATCACCGTCGGCAGCCCCTTGAAGGCCCCCTTGACCGTGGCGGTGTAGGCGATGGTGGCCCGGTCGGGGCGGGCGCCGGCCATCCCCCCCGGGGTATAGGCGTCGTCGTTGCGCACCTTCTTCGCCGCGGTGTAGCGATTGACCATGGAGTCCATCGCCCCGGCGGAGATGGCGGCGAACAGGCGCGGCCGGCCCATGACCTGCAGTGCTGCCGGGTTACGCCAGTCGGGCTGGGCGAGGATGCCGACCCGGTAGCCTTCGGCCTCCAGCAGGCGGGCCAGGAGCGGCACGCCGAAGGCCGGGTGGTCGACGTAGGCGTCGCCGCTGACGAACAGCACGTCGAGCTCCGCCCAGCCGCGCGCCGCCATCTCGGCCCGGCAGGTGGGGAGGAAGGCGCAGCCCGGGGCGGTGCGGCTAGAGGCCATGGGCGGCCTTGATCTGCCGGTGGACGGCTTCGGCCAGGCGCCGGTAGCCGGCGGCGTTGGGATGGATAGTGTCGCTCTTGTAGTCGCGGTCGCCGAGCAGGTCGCTGACGATCTCCGCATCGTAAGGGAGGGCGAAGCGCTCGGCGAGCTCGCGGTAGAATTTCGGCGGCTTGAGGACAAAGCCGAATTCCGGGACGCCGACCAGGATGACGTCGGCGCCGCTCGCCCGGCAGCGCTCGATCATGGCGGCGAGGTTGGCGGCGGTCCGCTCGCGGTCGAGGCGCTGCAGGAAGTCGTTGCCGCCGTGACAGAGGATCACCAGCTGCGGGCGGTGCTCCGCGAGCAGGTGCGGCAGGCGCTCCAGCCCGGCGGCGGAGACTTCGCCGGGGACGCCGGCATTGATCACCGTGCGCTTGAGCAGCCCGGCCAGAACGTCCGGGTAGGCCTCCCCCGGCGGGGCACCGTTGCCATGGGTGAGGCTGTCACCGAAGGCCAGGATCACGGCGCTTTCGGACAGGGGCCTGATGGTCGGCGCCTTGTCGCAGGCACAGACGGTGAAGAGCAGCAGGAGAGCGAAAAGGCTTCTTAAGCGCAAAGAGTCACCCGTTGGCGGGGCAGATGAATTCGGTGCCGCCCCTAAGCGGCGGCCTACGCTGCCGAGGTTCTGGCGACAGCGCCCTACCGCTATTCTAGCGGCAAAGAGCGGCCAGGGGAATGCCCCGCGGGGGAAAGACGGTTTTTGCGTGAAAATAATCCGGCCGGACCGATTAACGCTTGTCCGGGCAGGCTGTTTTATGTAAATTGAATTTTTTAAATTTGCAGAAAAAACGAATTGTTCCGCAGTGACTTCTTAACAACTCAATGGGGAGGCGATAGCGATGAGTTTTGATGTGCCGAAAAACGAAAAGCTGTTGAAGTGGGTCGAGGAGGTCGCCGAATTGTGCCAGCCGGAGCGGATCCACTGGTGCGACGGCTCCCAGGAGGAGTACGACGACATGTGCCGCCAGCTGGTGGCCAGCGGTACCTTCCGCAAGCTCAACGAACAGCTGCGCCCCAACAGCTACCTCGCCTGGTCCGACCCGATCGATGTCGCCCGTGTCGAGGATCGCACCTTTATCTGCAGCCTCTCCAAGCAGGATGCCGGCCCGACCAACAACTGGATGAACCCCAAGGAGATGAAGGACAAGCTCAAGGGCTTGTTCAAGGGGTGCATGAAGGGGCGCACCATGTACGTCATCCCCTTCAGCATGGGGCCCCTCGGCTCGCCCATCGCCAAGATCGGCGTGGAGATCTCCGACTCCCCGTATGTCGTGGTCAACATGAAGATCATGACGCGCATGGGCAAGAAGGTCCTCGAGGCCCTCGGTGACGGTGAATTCGTCCCCTGCCTGCACACCGTCGGCGCGCCGCTGGCGCCGGGGCAGAAGGATTCCCCCTGGCCGTGCAACAAGGAGAAGTACATCGTGCATTTCCCCGAGGAGCGGGCGATCTGGTCGTTCGGCTCGGGTTACGGCGGCAACGCCCTGCTCGGCAAGAAGTGCCTGGCCCTGCGCATCGCCTCCAAGCAGGGGAAGGACGAGGGCTGGCTGGCCGAACACATGCTGATCCTCGGCGTCGAGTCGCCGGCCGGTGACAAGACCTACGTCGGCGCGGCCTTCCCGAGCGCCTGCGGCAAGACCAACTTCGCCATGCTCATCCCGCCCAAGCCGCTCCAGGACAAGGGCTGGAAGGTGACCACCCTCGGCGACGACATCGCCTGGATCAAGCCCGGTCCCGACGGCCAGGTCTATGCCATCAACCCCGAGTACGGTTACTTCGGCGTCGCCCCCGGCACCAACGTCAAGACCAACCCCAACGCCATGGCCTCCTGTGCGGCCAACTCGATCTTCACCAACGTCGCGCTGACCCCGGAAGGGGACGTGTGGTGGGAGGGGATGACCGACCAACCGCCGGCACAGCTGACCGACTGGCAGGGGAACGCCTGGACCCCGGACTGCGGCCGCCCGGCCGCCCACCCCAACGCCCGCTTCACCTCGCCGGCCAGCCAGTGTCCGTGCATCGACCCCGACTGGGAAAACCCCAAAGGGGTGCCGATGAGCGCCTTCATCTTCGGCGGCCGCCGCAAGGACACCGTGCCGCTGGTCTACCAGACCTTCAACTGGAACTTCGGCGTCTACATGGCCGCCACCCTCGGCTCGGAGACCACCGCCGCCGCCGTCGGCGCCACCGGCAACGTGCGCCGCGACCCCTTCGCCATGCTGCCGTTCTGCGGCTACCACATGGCCGACTACTTCAGCCACTGGCTGCAGTTCGGCCGCTCGATCCCGCGCCCGCCGCGCATCTTCAGCGTCAACTGGTTCCGCAAGGACGAAAACGGCAAATTCATCTGGCCGGGCTACGGCGAGAACATGCGCGTGCTCAAGTGGATCGTCGAGCGCGTGCAGGGGAAAGCCGCTGCGGTCGAGTCGCCGCTGGGGTGGATGCCGCGCTACGAGGACATGGACTGGGAAGGGCTCGACATGTCGCGCGAGAAGTTCAACGAGCTGACCTCCGTCGATCGCGACGTCTGGCAGAACGAGGTCGTGGCCCACGAGGAACTGTTCGTCAAACTCTTCGACCGCATGCCCAAGGAGTTCCTGCACATCCGCGAGCTGATCACCTCCAGCCTGTGGCGCTCCCCCGAGCACTGGGAGCAGATCGGCGAGGTTCATCCGGAGGGGTGGAACGAGTAGCGCTTCGCTATCGTGATGCTGACGCGGGGCGGCTCTTCGGAGTCGCCCCGTGATTTTTCTGCGCCAACCGGGTATTGTGCAACCATGACGATCAGTGCGGAACAAAACGCCGCCGACCGGCGCTTCATGCAGGTGGCCGTCGACGAGGCCCTGGCCGCCAGGGCGCGCGGCGAGGTGCCGATCGGCGCGGTCATCGTCCTCGATGGCGAGATCATCGGCCGCGGCCACAACCTGCGCGAGACCGGCGAGGATCCCACCGCCCACGCCGAGATGCAGGCCATTCGCCAGGCGGCAGAAAGCATCGGCCACTGGCGGCTTTTGGAGACCACCCTGTACGTGACCCTGGAGCCGTGCGTGATGTGCATGGGGGCGATCATCCTCGCCCGCATCCCGCGCCTGGTCTTCGCCTGCCGCGACCCGCGCGCCGGCGCCTGCGGCTCGATCTACGACTTTTCCCAGGACGAGCGCTTCAATCACCGCGTGGCGGTGAGCGAAGGGGTGCTGGGGGCGGAGTGCTCGGAGCTATTGAGCGGCTTTTTCCGGCAGCTGCGGTCGGAGCGGAAATCGGCCAAGGCGTCTTCCGGGGCTGGCGAGTAGAGAGGATCTTTAGAAAGAATTCTTTTCGGACTTTATTGTGATGCACAGGGGGAGGAAATTCGATGTCGAGGGACGATAGAAGTGTTTTGATCTACCAGGCCGACGACGGCAAGACCTGCCTGGAGGTGCAACTCGAGCAGGGCACGGTCTGGTTGACTCAAGAGCAGATGGCCAGACTGTTCCTAAGAGAAAGATCGGTCATAACCAGGCACCTGGGAAATGTTTTTCGCGAAGGGGAGTTGGACAAAAAAAGCAATGTGCAAAATATGCACTTTGCCCATTCCGACAAACCCGTTGTGTTATACAACCTGGATGTCATTATCTCGGTCGGCTATCGGGTTAAATCACAACGCGGCACGCAGTTTCGTCAATGGGCCACCCGGGTTTTGCGCGACCATCTGGTCAAAGGCTACACGGTTCACGAACAGCGACTGCGCGAAGAAAGCGCCAAACTGCTTGAGCTGCAGCAAACTGTGGAACTGCTGGCACGTACCTTGACCGCCCGCGAGCTGGTCTCGGATGACGGCAGGGACGTGTTACAGGTTGTCCGCGACTATGCCTATGCGCTGGCCACCCTCGACCGCTTCGATCACGGCACTCTGGTGGTGGAGGCGACCAGCGGTCCGGCCGCCTATGTTCTGGGCTACGAGGAAGGGATCGGCATTGTCCGTTCGATGAAAGGGTCGTTCGCCGGTTTGTTCGGGCTGGAGAAAGACCAGGGGTTCAAGAGTGCGTTAGGCACCATCTACCAGACCTTCGACGGCAAAGAGCTCTACCCCAGTATTGAGGAGAAAGCCGCCAACCTGCTTTACTTCGTCGTCAAGAATCACGCGTTCACCGATGGCAACAAGCGGATCGCCGCCGCACTGTTTATCTGCTTCCTAGCCGCCAACGGTGTTCTCTATCGAGATGATGGGTCAAAACGCCTGGCGGACAACGCCCTGGTGGCCCTGACTCTTCTCATTGCCGAGAGCCGTCCTGAGGAGAAGACGACGATCGTCAAGGTCATCGTCAACCTGATCAACCGGCATAACGCCTGAGCGGCTTCTTCAAGGAATTAAGGGCTGGAAAAAAATCGCGGAACACCGTATAAAGAAAACCCTGCCGAGCAGCTGCCCATAAGCAACGCCTCAGGCGGCCTCCGCAGTAGCTGATCAAAGGAGACCCACGGAGGGGTGTCCGAGAGGTCGAAGGTGACAGACTCGAAATCTGTTGTACCGCAAGGTACCGTGGGTTCGAATCCCACCCCCTCCGCCAGTTAAAAGGACAATATGGTCCGAAGAAGAACAGGAAACCCGCATATATGGCGGGTTTTTCTGTTTTTATGGTCTATGGTTGTTCAAGGAGGTCCATTGACAGCTAAGTTTTTTGGGGGTAGGTTTGGGGTATATCGTAAAGACGATCAATTCACATACCCCCAAAAGGTGCTGTGCCATGCCAAAGAGAATCCTCCCGCTCTCTGACACCCAGATCAAAAATGCAAAACCTTCTGAATCCGACTACAAACTTTCCGATGGAAACGGACTTTATCTTCTGATCACAGCGACCGGTGGTAAGCTCTGGCGTTTGAAATACCGATTCAACGGGAAGGAAAAACTGCTCGCATTCGGATCTTATCCAGAGGTAACGCTTGCGGAGGCTCGCAACCGGCGCGACCAAGCACGGCAATTTGTTGCGAATGGGACTGATCCTGGCGAAATGAAGAAGCGGCTGCAGGCAGAAAAAGCCAAGCAGGCAGCCAACACCTTTGAAGCGGTGGCTAGGGAGTGGCATGCTAAAAACTATTCAACTTGGGTGCCCGCGCATGGGGATCAAGTGCTTCGTCGCTTAGAGCTCGATGTTTTTCCCATGATCGGCAGGAAGCCGATCGCAGAACTCGACCCAGCCGACGTGCTGGCCCCTTTACAAAAAATTGAAATGCGTGGCGCCAAGGAAACGGCACACCGGGTAAAGCAGACTTGTGGACAGGTTTTTCGCTACGCCGTGGCAACCAGACGGGCGCAGCGCGATGTGACCGCAGATCTGCGTGGCGCACTGGCAAAAGTCACCAGTACACATCTAGGTTCAATTACTGAACCGGCCAAGGTTGCTGAGTTGCTTCGGGCGATAGACGGATTTGAGGGGAGCCTTGTCGTCAAGTCTGCCCTCCAGTTTGCTCCCATGGTATTTGTTCGCCCTGGAGAGCTGCGTCAGGCAGAATGGGCAGAGTTTGACCTCGATAATGCTATTTGGGAAATTCCGGCTTCAAAAATGAAGATGAAAAAGCCCCATATGGTGCCTTTGTCGAGTCAGGCCGTAAAGATACTTCGTGACTTACGTCGATTGACTGGCAGCGGACGCTACGTGTTTCCTTGTAATAGATCGACAGCGAGACCTATGTCAAACATGACCTTGGGAGCGGCCTTGAGACGGCTTGGTTATGGACAAGGAGAAATGACGCCACACGGTTTTAGGGCGATGGCGCGGACAATTCTCGATGAAGTTCTTCAGGAGCGGCCTGACTTCATCGAGCATCAGCTAGCACACGCTGTCCGTGATCCAAACGGCAGAGCCTACAATCGGACAGCGCACCTTGCTGAACGGCGGAGGATGATGCAGTTATGGAGCGATTACCTAGAAAACTTGAAAGTTGCTACAAGGTAATCCCGCTGTTAGAGAAATAGGGAATGACTGGTTCGGTAAAAAAGATGAGCAGAGGGGGGTGTCCGCAGTTCATCGTGGATACAAATTGCGAGAGGATTCTTCCGGCCTCCTCCCGCAAAAAACTACTTGAAATTATTGGGACACAGATTCAAGGGGGAGAAAAATTTCTAGATGAGATTGAGCATGCTGTATGGATGGCATGGATTACCCAAGAGGAGGCCAGCAATCAATCACCCAAAAAGGTGAGCTCTCGCCTCGAAACCGCTGCCGTGGCATCTGAAAAGCTCTTGGAGACCCTTTTCAAAATCGACAAGCGCGGGCAAAAACTTTTCCACGAAGTAACTCGTGATGATGCGCAACCGATGACTGTTGATGTGGCTATTGAGACGACAACGGAATTGCTGCTCTCGCTAAGGGCAGCTAGCAATCGCGCCAAGATTGGAAAGGGGAATACGAAAAAGAGCTACGTTTTTGTGCTTGCCGCAAGCGTTGCTCAAGCTCTGCGCAACGTAGGCATTGAACCAAAGCTATGGCGCACAAAAATCACCCGCACTGGTGAAAAAAAGAATCCTTACCTTGCGTGTCTCGAAATAGCCTTCAAGTGCCTCGGTGGGATCGGGACAAAGGATCTTTATCGAATTGCACGCGAAGGGCTAAAGATTAAAATTTCCTCTCCAGAAGATGCCGCTTCGATTTAACAGACATCAAAAATAAGGTGTCTCCCCCTCCTATTTCTGCAACCTGACCACTCCCAAAATAGCCGGTACCGTAACCAAAAAAACCACTTTGGACGGAGGCTAAAATGGAACGGTTGGTTCGAATCAAAGAAATTGTTGGCGACAAAAAAGCTGATCCACCAATCAAAGGGATTCTTCCTATCTCACGTGCTACGTGGCTAGCCGGGGTGCGGGCTGGTCGGTTCCCGGCCCCAGTCAAACTCGGGCCACGTATAACCTGTTGGAGATCAGCTGACGTCATGGCTTTAACCGAAAAAATTCATGGAGGGAAAAATGATCGCTAAAAACTCATCAGAGCAATCATGCAGGATAGCTCAAATTAATGACTGGCCGAGAAAAGCAGGGAAAATGGATTACATTCGTTTTCTCCGAGGGGAACGACTCACAAGATCAGAAGCCATACGTGCTAAATGCTATGAATGTGTCGTTGGCGAAGATACTCAGCCTTGCCCTGTCAAGACTTGTCCCTTAATCGAATATTGCCAGTGGAGTCAGTACGCGGAAGAGCGCCAGACAGTTGATATCAACACCTAGGAAGAATATGAATCGTTGCTGGGAGTGGTGCTGTGGCTGCTCCTAGAGAATTACAGGCCGAAATATGAAAGCCCCCTCGGCTAGGAAGAGACTTTTATAGATAGCCCCGGAAATAGAGGCCCGAAGTATGATTTATATATCAAACATCAACATCATCGCCAAAGTCCTCTTTGGCATGGATCCGGGTTGCGAGAGGTGGCGGTTTGGAAAGAAGTAAATTATTAAAAAATGGCAGAACCGCCTATAGGGCAGGCGGGTTCTCACGCATCCCTACAGATATGCAACAGTCCCTAGCCTACCGGTCGTTAACGGCGTCGGCTCTAAAAGTACTAATATGGTCTCTCTTCAAAGCGTACAAAGCGGGCAGCCTGGAAAAAACTTCCTGCAGCCCAACGTTCAAATTTACGAATGCAGAAGCTAAGGATGTTTTGGGCATGAACCAGACAACTTTTAGCAGGGCCAAACAAGAGCTGGCCAACAAAGGCTTTTTAGACTGGGTAACACGAGGGGGATTGAAGGGGGTCAATGGGGTCGCATCAGAGTTTTCGTTGTCAGGAAGATGGAAGACTTTTGATTCAACGCTTCTGCCCGTGAGAGAAAAAAAAGCTCTACCCCCTGGCAAGAATCTTAAGAGTGTCAAGGCTGCGTGACTGGTTTTTCTAAAAACCAATCAAACAAGTGTGACAGGTTTGCTTCGTGAAAGAGTGCACAGTTGCCAAACCTGTCAAGCGCACTTGACAGCTACCAGTCACACGCACTTGACTTGCTGCCGTAGAGAAGGCCGGGGTTGCCCCTGGCCTTCTCGCGTTACGCGTAGAATTAATACGTTTTACACAATATAGTTGCTGACTCGTCTGTGTAGCTTGGCAAAAATCTGCATGAATCACTATTTGCTTGTAACTGTTTTATGTTTAATGGATGAATTTAAGTCTAAGAAACAAGTGCCATCAGAGATGTGAGTAGTTATTATTATGCAGAGTTAGCCTTTATCATTCCTCCAATGCACAAGTGAAGTATTTGTATCGGTATCAACGATCCATGCATCGAGCATAAAAACTGGCAAACGAGGTTTAATATTGCCGATTGCAACTGGATTCTTGATTGTTGGGGACATAGACTGTGAATCGTAATCCATCCTAGTAAGATCCGCGACCCTAATCCTGACTGCTAAGCCGATCTTGTCTTGCTTCAGTTTCTGACGAAAGATGGGATCTGTGTTGAGGATGGGTAACCCGAACATCCCGAAAACGGAGCCTTCACCATCAGTCCATCGAAGTATGCGAGGAAGCTCGAAAAAATCGACCGGAGCGATCTGAAGATCCGTCCAAATATAAGATCGAATCTCTGCGGTTGCGCCAAAGGCGTTCTGCCCAACATATCGGCTGGAGCTCTCATCTACCCGCGCAATCGAAATGCCATACGGCTTCTTTTTGCTGTCGTAACCCATAGGAAAGGTGTCTTTTGACGTAATTACATAAAATCCCTGCTCGGGAAATGGCTGAATCTTGCATAGCTCTGGAGGAATCAAAAACGTAAATTCCTGCCCTTCATAATTGAGGGCACTCAATCGTGCTCTATACTCTGCTTGCGTCTCCAGGGGGTCTTTCTTTAACGGGAGCCCGCTGGGGAACAAGGTCTTGAACATGGGTTGAGGATTGTCGAAAGACAGCTGCGTTTTTTCGACTGTGAAGTTGGAAAAATCCTCTTTTGTGAGAACCGGTGATGTTGAACACCCGGCAAGAATGCAGAGACAGAAGAACCATATCAGATGCTTTATTTGAGAAATCACTCGTATAGCTCCATTGGCGATAGGTAGGACAGCAAATAGAGCGGCTAGATATTCAGCATATGTGTATCAAGTGACGTTTCTGCTCTTTCGCTTATTGTGTGTGGTCGAGTTTATATTCTATATCGACAGAGCAATTCTCTGAATCTGCTAGTAAGCTTCGTCTGGAAGTAGGCCCCTTTTTCCATCCATTTTTTGTCAGATATATGCGTTTCCACTTGTTTTAGTAATTCATCGTGTGGATATAAATACGTTTCTCCATTATCCATGAAGCATATATGAATGTTTTTACCTTTATATTTTTTGGCAAAAGACAACCCGCCTTTTAATTGTACTTTTATGTCAGTAATGCCATCGACATGTACCGCGATGAAGTCAGCGCCATTCCAGTCATTGTTCAGCCACATACAAGTAAATACATAATCAGCGAGAACCGCAGACACTTTGTGAAAATTATACATTTCCTGTGCTTTTGTATTTAGGTCACAATAATTGATTTTCTGCAGTTTAATACGATCCTCACATCATGTTTTAGTGCTAACCCATGCGCTTGCTTATTTAATTGTGAGACGACTGGCCTGTGTCGTATTGCTTCGCATCTATATTCACTCCACCTAGGCAAGAAGTACGAATAAAAACGCTGCTAAGGTGATTACGATAATGTAAACAAATTGAACAGCAGAGTGGGTAAGGCGCCTCTCGCCACCCGCGAACTTACCGTATGCATAGTTAGATCCTGGGTCCTGATAGATAAAGCGACCGCTCATGTCATAGAGCCCCCACTTTTTTTCAATGGCAACGACGACAGTGCGTGCTGCTTGAGAACGCTTGTGATGGTTATATTGGTTCAGGAGGGTGACCACTCCAAGAAGTAGGATAATTAACGCAACGAATGTCTTGACGTAAGGATCGACAGTGCTTGGTGCCCCCGCAGTGGTGGAGGTGCGCAAGTACTGGATCGGGACAGCTGCAAAGGCAATCAATGTTGACAGGAAAGTCACGCCAGCAAAGGTCTGAGTCCAGTGATGTCGTATATTTGTCCACTGAGTTTCATAAATTGTTTTCTCGATGTCGTATCGATTTTGATCAGTACTGCCGCTCACGGCGCACCTCCACATTACCTCTGTTGTCAAAGAACTCGAACGGCTGATCGTGCCTTTTAACGCTTAACTTGTGTGGTGGAGATATACCGTCAAGAGCTTGAATTATTTGCTGATATGTCACGTGATCTTCTCCATTTCTGCCTCCTGGCTTGACCATGGTAAAGCGCTGCTCAACTATATCGAACTTGCTCAGGGTGGACACTAGCGTAGGAAGGTGTGGCAACGATTCGGACGTGACCGTCCCAAGAACATGCACAGGTGCAAATGAGCTAGCACGATGAATTGTGTCGAGAGCACGTTCATACGAACCAGGCACTCCCACATATGAATCATGAAATTCGGTTGGACCGTGCAGTGACACCGCAAGGATGATCCGTGGAACGGATTGCAAAACATTCAGCGCTGCGTCTGTATCGTAGCCATTAGTAGAGAGAATGACCCAACGCTCGCTGGCTGTGCAGTGACTGAGCAAAGGAATCAACTCTGGATGCAAGCAGGGCTCTCCGCCTGTTACGGTGATTCTGCGAATGCGTGAAGGCAGGTTGTCGACGTGCTCCTTAATTCCAGCAGCGGTGATATAGGTAGGCTTCGTCGCCGGAGCAGAAGCAATGCAGACCCTGCAAGCTAGGTTGCAGGCCGTTGTTATCTCGCAGCAAAGTTCGTTCGGGTAACGAGCAAGAAGAGAGTCGATGTCCTTGAATGAAAGCTCTCCTGTCGGTATGTAGCGGTGGTATTCAATGGACTGGTAATCATCTGCTGCGAGAATGTCATCGATAGGAAGCGAATGAGTGCCTGTGTGGACTGCAAATCGGTCTATCTGTGGGAAGTAGTCGCACCGCACGGTCATCATCGCCCCCGAAAAATGATGGAATGCGTCCAGCCAATGTGTAGACAGGAAGGCCGCAGATTTAAATCCTATGAGAGAAAAGTGGGCTACGTAGTGCTGAGGAAGGGAGCTGATAACTAAAAGCCTCCTCCTTCAAACGTAGTTGATGCAGGAACTTTTGGCTTAATATGGTGACATTATCGCTATGATTAAATCCTGTCAATCTCATAGCGATTCCATGTGGTAGGTGCAACCAGTGGCCTATGAAAATTGAAAGGCTCTTGACCCAGGGGGAGGTAAAAATTTCCGAGGGCAGGGTGCATTAAGGGGGTATGGGGGGGTAGTGGACAGTCATGGAAGGCTCGGTACCAACGAGCTTTACGCTAATGGTTTATCAAAGGACGTTGGTAAGTTGAACTTTACCTTACTTTGCTTGCGTTCTCTTAAAAATGACCGTAGAATCAATGGCCGCCAATGTTATCAGCAACTTAGGCGGCTTATAAAGCCTATTCTAAGTGTTGGAAATGCTCTTAGAGCACGAGGTACTTACCTGTTTTTATGGGATAAAATGCAAAAGATATTGGCTGTTTGCAGGAACGTAAATTGCCGCCTTGGCCGGAGCAGGGGATCCGGAGAGGGCGATTTTCTTTTTGTTGTAAAAAGGAGAGATGGTCCTGATCTCTGGTGGTGTTGTGATTTATCAGAAATACGAGTCTATTTGTCGTATGCGATGGAGTGTTAGTTAACGCTTAATAAATTCGTGCGAAAATTATTGTTGAATGCTGTTACGCAGAAGTTTTCTCCGGAGACTGAAATGAAACCAAAGCTGTTCGACATGAATAGTAGTAAAGAATTGTCTTTGCAGGGACTGACGAGTGTATTTGCCGACCTTGGCGTAAATAAGATTATTTACAAACGACTGGCTCCGAATGACAACAGCAAAAACCAGCCCTATATGGCGGGACATATAACAGATCTTGGTTTTATCCCGACGGGGAAAGTAAAGGAGTCAGAATCTACATCGGAGAAAACACGAGACCCTAAAAGAAGAATCAAATTTTCAGCTTCATTGAAGCTCTATTGGATTTCAGCCGAAGGGGTGTCGTATCCAGCTCCTCATGCAAAGCTGATATATTATCCTCAATATCCGGAGGTCAGGTTCTCAGGGTTCTTGGCCGGCGTAAATATAGATTCGGGTGGTTGGATGGATCCTGCTCAAAAAGGCAGATTTCTGGGAAGGGTTCTGCTGTTTGGTATTTGTGGAAACGGAGTAATTTATTCTTTTTTGGCAACACCTGAGTCGCGAATAGCTAAAGAACTAGATGATAAAAATTCTGTCGTGCTTAATGGTGTTTTCAGAGAAATTCCTTTGTGTGGTAATCAAGGGGGAGATTCGAAAATAATTCTTTTACAAGAACTCAAACGTATTCATCTCGAAGGGTGGATAATAGGTAAGAAGTTAAATAAAAATGGGCAAGCGATCCCTTATAAGGCTCAAAATGGCGGTGGATATACTTTGGAGGCGGAGCTTGGGATTCTCCCTAATGGGGACGCGAAGCCAGATTATCTTGGATGGGAAATCAAGCAGTTTGGCGTCAAGAGGTTCGACCTGCTTAACAGTAAACCATTGACAGTGATGACACCTGAGCCAGATGGGGGCTGCTATGTAGAAGAGGGTGTAGAAGCTTTTGTGCTGAAGTACGGTTATGCAGACAATAAGGGACGAGTAGATAGGTACAATTTAAATGGTAGGCATGCGTTTGGTTCGATCTGTAAAAAAACGAGCCTGATGCTTTCGATAGAAGGGTATGACCGTGAAAGCGAAGAGCTGTTAGATAGTGCCGGCTACATAGGACTTATAAGCAAAAGTGGCGAAATTGCTGCGAAGTGGAGTTTTTCTAAGATAATAGATCACTGGAAGAGAAAACATTCTAAAGCCACATATATACCATCGATGTCATCACTTACAGATGGATCGGTATCATATCATTACGGAAACGTGGTGAGGTTGTTTGAGGGAACGACCATGAAACGTCTCTTAAAGGCAATTGTATCTAAAGATGTTTATTATGATCCAGGCATCAAGGTCGAAAACGTTTCTTCTTCGTCGACCTCGAAAAGGCGTAGTCAATTTCGCATAAAGTCGTCATCTTTACCCCTCCTCTACGAAAATGCCCAGACGGTTGATGTTTTAGAACTTTAATTTACGAAAAATCCACCTTCTGCCGGGGATATTTATGTGATACCATGTCACTCGTTTGACCCAGACCAATAGTGGAGTTATCGGATGAGTGAAGAGCTAAATTTGTTGAAAAAACTTCTAAAAGTATACGACCAAAAAAAAATTGCTTCGTACCTGGAGGCAGTGGGAGATGATGTTTGGAGCCGTGAGAAGATAAATCGTTGGCTCAATGGAAAAATATCGGCAAAGCTTTCTCTGAAAGAGTATGGGGAACTACTTAAGCTTTTGCCCCCTGCTGAGGTAGTTGACGAAAGCGATTTTTCGTTCATTGATTTATTTGCGGGAATAGGTGGTTTAAGAAAAGCTTTCGAGTCTTCGGGGGGCAGATGCGTTTTTACTAGTGAGTGGAACGAGCAAGCTGTAAGAACGTATAAAGCCAACTACCATTGCGATTATAAAGCACATGTTTTTAACGAAGACATACGCGAAATAACGCTTTCTGATGATGAAAGTATAGATGAGAGTAGTGCCTACAAGAACATCGACGAGAAAATTCCTGATCATGATCTTCTGCTTGCGGGGTTCCCTTGTCAGCCATTTTCCTTGGCTGGTGTGTCAAAGAAAAATGCCTTGGGAAGAAAGCATGGTTTTGAGTGCAAGACACAAGGAACACTTTTTTTCGATGTAGCTAGGATACTCGCAGCGAAGAAACCAGCTGCTTTCTTGCTCGAAAATGTAAAAAATCTTAAGAGTCATGATAAGGGGAACACATTTAGGATCATCTTGGAGACTTTAGATGAGCTTGGATATTGGGTTGCTGACAGCTCTTATACTGGCCCTGGTGATCCTAAGATAATAGATGCGAAAAACTTTGTTCCGCAGCATCGCGAAAGGATAGTATTGGTCGGTTTCAGGAAAGACCTTGATGTTCAGGATGGTTTCACTCTGAACGGGGTATCAAGCTATTTCCCCACAAAAAGACCCTCACTGAAGGCTCTGCTGGATACGGAAGTGGATGAGAAATATATACTTACAGAGCGGCTATGGGAATATTTATATAACTATGCAAAAAAGCATCAAGCAAAAGGCAATGGTTTTGGTTATGGTCTGATTGATCCATTAGATGAAACATGCATAGCTAGAACTCTTTCTGCTCGATATCATAAGGATGGGTCTGAAATCCTGATTGACAGGGGATGGAACAAGAATGTTGGTGAAGAAAATTTTTGGAATAAAGAAAATCAAGAGAATCGGCCACGCCGGCTTACGCCCAGAGAGTGTGCTCGCTTAATGGGCTTTGATCGTCCAGGGGAAAGTTCATTTAAAATTCCGGTATCGGATACTCAAGCGTATAGACAATTCGGAAACTCAGTCGTTGTACCAGTATTTGAAGCGGTAGCGAAGCTAATGAAGCCTTATATAATCAAAGCAGTGAAGAGGGATCAGGCGGGAAAAAATCGACTAGTCAATGGATAAAATCGATAGAGAGCGTAGAAGTCGCAACATGTCTAGGATTAGATCCTCGGACACAGAACCAGAATTACGTGTAAGAAAAGCACTTCACAGGCTTGGATATCGTTTTAGACTTCACGTGAAGCTCCTTCCGGGAAAGCCCGATATCGTTCTGAATAAATATGGGCTAGTTGTTTTTGTGCATGGTTGTTTCTGGCATAGGCACGAAGATTGTAAATATGCTTATGTTCCTAAATCGAGAGTTGACTTCTGGGCGAATAAGTTCGCACAGAATACAGCTAGAGACGCTGTTTGCCAAAGCGCATTAAAAGAATTGGGGTGGAAAGTGGGTGTGATTTGGGAATGTGAGACGAGGCGCGAAGAAGTGTTGGACAGAAAAATAGCCGAAATATTCGAAAATATCAAATGATTACGCGGGCAGTTTGGTCTTATTCTTGGGATGAATAAACAGTAGGGAATGACATGAAACTTACCGAAAATCATACGATTCGTCCAGCAGGTCGTCATTTGCTCACGATAGGTGAAGACCTGATACATGACCACCATGCAGCTCTACTGGAGCTTGTTAAAAACTCATATGATGCGGATGCAAGTTACGTGAACGTATCACTTATGCTCGGTGATGACGATGATTCTGTTGAAATAACAGTATCAGATGATGGATGTGGAATGTCGAGAAGTGCAGTTATCAATAACTGGCTTGTTCCCTCTACGCGAAATAAAATTTCTAAAAGAGTGAGTCCAGACGGAAGGGTAATGCAGGGACGAAAAGGAATAGGGAGGTACGCCGCGTCGATCCTTGGGACCGACTTATTTCTGGAAACAATTACACCAGACGGTGAAAAAACAGACGTACATCTTGAGTGGGCAAAGTTCAGAAATGCAGAGTATCTGTCTGATGTAGAAATCGAAGTAACATCAGAACAAACAAGTATGAATAAAGGCACAACGATTAGAATAATAGGGGGTGGCAAGTACCGTACGGTCTGGACGCGCGACGAGATTAGTGATTTACGATTCGAAATGAGGAAACTCATATCGCCAGTCGAATCACTGCAAGGGAAAAAAGTCGGCAACGTCCCATTTAAAATAAATATGGTTATAGACGGATTCTTTTATGATACGACTCAACAAGTCGTCGACGAGATAAAGCCCCTGCCGCTATTCGACTTGTACGATTATAGGATCCATGGACGCATCGATAAAAAAGGAACCGGAGAGCTGACATTCGTAAATAATAAGGCAAGAAACACAGTTGATGAGATAATTAAGATCGAACTCGGTCGCGAAACAGGATGTGGTACGATCGAGTACGATATTCGTGTCTACGACCGAGAGCCAGACGCAATCGATCAGATAATTAAGCGAGGGCTAAAAGACAGCTCCGGGAATTTCGTCGGGAAGAATGAAGCAAAAAATCTGTTGAACAAAAACAACGGCATTGGTGTCTACAGAAATGGGTTCAGAATCCGCCCCTTGGGTGATCCGGATTTCGATTGGCTAAAGCTAAACGAACAAAGAATACAAATGCCGTCAATGAGAATTGGCAGCAATCAAGTTATCGGCTACGTCGAAATAGAATCAGAAGAACTCTCAAACCTCGAAGAAAAAAGTGCCAGAGATGGTCTTAGGGATAATGATGCATTCATAAGCCTCAAATTCATCACGACAACGGTAATTAATCGCTTGGAAGAAAGAAGATATGCGTATCGAAGTAAGGCTGGTTTGAGCAGAACAATCATCAAGGTCGAAAAAGAGTTAGAAAAGATTTTCAACTATGAAGAAATAATAGAAGAGCTAAAGTCGAAGCTAGACAGTACACACATAGATAAGAAGGTCAAAGATGAAATCTACGCCTTCATTGTAAAGAAGGAAGAAGAAAGTAACCGCATTGTCGATGACATAAGGACAGCTGTCGCTGTGTATCAGGGTCAGGCGACTCTCGGTAAAATAATTAATGTGATCCTGCACGACGGTAGAAAGCCCCTTAATTATTTCAAAAACCAAATTCCGAACCTGAACTTCTGGATCGATACTTTCGATGAAAATAACGCACGTAGTTACTTCGAGGAAATACTGCCGATAGTTGACGGAATTAAAAAAAACACGGAGCAGCTCGTTACCTTGTTTGGAAAGCTAGACCCTCTTGCCGCCGGCAAAAGGAAGCCACGTGAAAGCTTCAATATAGTAACCGCAATCGAAAAGTCATTTCACGTCTTCGAAGAAGAACTGCTGAGTAATAAAATTGTCTACAGCATAAACTGCAAGAACAAAAACATTCAATACATGGGATGGTCAGCAGACATCTATATTATCATGACGAATCTTATAGAAAATAGCATCTATTGGATTACGACGAAGAATGTAACAAACGGGGTAATAACGGTAGACATCGTCGATAGTGATGGCCGTTTGATATATTTTGATTATAAGGATAATGGTCCTGGTATTGAAAAACATCTGATAGAGGGCCAAGTTATTTTCGAACCCGAATTTTCCACAAAACCAGCAGGCACAGGCTTAGGCTTAGCAATTGCTGGGGAAGCTGCTCACAGAAACCTACTGCAAATACAGGCATTTGATTACGATGGTGGTGCATACTTCCGTCTTCAGCCGACGAACCAAGGGGGTTAAATGCTTAGTCTTAAAATTCTACTCGTAGAAGATTCGCAAAGCGATATTGAGGCCTGCGCAGGAACCATCAAGAGATATCAAATACAAAAGGGAACTAATATCGACTGTATATTCGTAAGGACACGCGAAGAAGCCATTTCTGTACTCGATCAATCATTCGATGGCGCCATCGTCGATATCAAGCTGGCCGATGATGGCACCGAAGGAAATGATGTAATAGGGGAAATTCACGCAAAGTGTAGAATCCCTGTTGCAGTGCTTACTGGTACACCTGAGAATACGTCCATTATATGTACTTATATAGGATGTTTCAAAAAAGGCCAAACAGGGTATGACGAAATCTTCGATAAGTTCTTAGAGGTGAAGAAAACGGGAATAACTAGAATACTGGGTGGGACTGGTCTCATAGAAGAGGCAATGACAAAAATATTCTGGGACCACTTCTTGCCTGATCTGGAAGCCTGGAAAAAATATTGTGCTAATGGGATTGGCACAGAAAAACCCATTCTGAGGATGGTGTTGAATCACCTTCACGAATTGTTAGAGGATGATGATAATGCTTCATGCCCCGAAGAAATGTACATCATTCCGCCAATAGCTAAGACAATAAAAACCGGAAGCATCATTGCACGGAAATCAGATCAGAAGAAATATGTCGTCATGAGCCCAGCCTGCGACTTAGTTGTGAGGGCAGGGGGAAGTTTTAAAACCGATAAAGTACAGATAGTTGAGATAATATCCTTCAATGACGTACGCGATGTTTTGCTAACAGGTATAGTGAATGCAGAAAAGAGAAAAAAGAGACTCGTCGAATTACTCAAAAATAATTATGCAGAGTATTACCACTGGCTGCCAGGGACAACACGATACAGTGGCGCACTTATAAACTTTAGATACACAGAATCTATATCAAGGGGCAATATCACAACAGATTACGACCCGCCAGAAGCCCAGTTGTCAGCACCCTTTGTGAAGGATGTGATAGCAAGATTCTCAGCATTCTATGCACGCCAAGGTCAGCCAGACTTCGCTTTCGAGGATTTGGCTGCTAACTTAGTGGGGCCTTAAAGCATAGCTTTGCACGAGAGGATCTAGCCCCTCCGGATACGAGCGGGAATTTCTCCCTCGCGTTTAGAAGTGGTCATTTGCATGTTAACTGCAGAAGGTTATAAATATACTGTAATAAATACTGACGGAGCATGACTATCTATACGGATGTGCGCAAATGAGCATCAATCCGGTAGATCAACATACATATATAGGCGGTTCTTGCTCTGTTGCCTGGCACTAACATTGCTGTCGTGTACGATTATGTCTGATTTATATCGAACTCCTTTCGACTGACGGCCTGCGAGAAACACGATGATGACATGCCCCTTCTGCTCTATCGACCAGTCAAAGATCATCTTAAGCAACGTACATGCACTGGCCATTTATGATGGCTTCCCCGTTTCTCCCGGCCACACCCTTGTTCTCCCAAAGTGCCATGTTGCCTCCTTCTTCGAACTCTCAAAAGAAGTGCAGGCTGCCATGCTTGACTTGCTGTCTGAGATGCGACAGATCCTTCTGTCAGAATGCAACCCTGATGGTTTCAATATCGGAGTCAACGACGGAGCATCTGCAGGTCAAACCGTCATGCATATGCACCTTCACTTGATTCCCCGTTACGCAGGCGACCAATCTGATCCGCGTGGTGGCGTCCGTTGGATTTTTCCAGACAAAGCTGATTACTGGACAAAATGAGCATTCCTACAGCTTCAGATCAACTGCGCTTCATCAGCGGGATTCAGAAAGTTCTCAATGAGGGTTCTTTCGTTGCAACCTACAAGTTTGCTCTTTTAATGGCTCTTTCCGATTTTGCCGTCCAGTCCGGTCAGGATGGTATCGATCCTGAGAAAATCAGCACAAGTGATTTGGCTGAAAGTTTTATCCATTCTTATTGGCGACAGGCCATTCCGTATGTGCCTGCCAAGGGGACCAGTCGTGGCCTGCTGAAGATGTCGACCGGTGACCAGCCAGTTGTTTACAACCAAATTGTCGATCTCCACCGGCGGTATAACGGGTCACTGCCTGCTTTACGTGGTAACGATAATGATTGGCGCAAATTGAAGTCACAAGTTTCTGAAACGATCGCGAGAATGCCTTTATGGAAATTGCAGGTGATCGGGAGCAAGCCGATCTGCTTCCTTTATCGGCAGCGTGGACAAGGCTTTCAAGGGCGGGTCATCGAATTGCTTCCTGGGGTACTTTACAACTTTCGGCGCCACTACGACCTTGTTCGAACTCTTGTTCAAGGTGCTTGGCTAAGGCACGTGCGCCGAATGAATTTGGCCTGTCTTGGAGAAGCCGATCTGGATGAGTTTCTTTTCGGCTCGGAGCGATCTTTTTGGCCTGGTTTGCGTGAGCTTCTCAGGGATGCGCAGAAGGATATCTGTCTCTACTGCAATCGAAGTATCGGGGAGAAGGGGGACATCGACCACTTCATCCCGTGGTCTAAGTATCCCATCGACTATGGTCACAATTTCGTACTAGCACATGCGACTTGCAACCGCAGCAAAAGTGATTTGCTCGCCGCACCAGTTCATCTAGAAAGCTGGTGCGAGCGGAACGAAATGCATTCAACTACCCTTGTTCAGGGGTTCAGTGAGCTAGGCATCTTACATGACTATCCAGTGACACAACGTATAGCTAATTGGGCTTATCGACAGGCCGAGACCAATGGTTGCCATCTTTGGCAATCGAAAAACACGCTACTTCAGGCAGATTCGAGTTGGCGAAGAATTTTGCCACCATAAAGCGCCTTTTTTTTGCACTCCGCTGATTCGCCCAAACAATATGCCATCGAACGAATCATGTTGTGGGGGTTGCTAGGGCGTATCGAAAAAGACTTCATCGGGGTATCTTTGGGGGTATTGAAGGTATCGCAAAAATACAATTTTCAATAATAACCTGATGTTAAAATAATGGTTATAGGGACACCCCCGCTTTATGGACGCAGCCCATGAAGTTGTTCGGATGGATCATTGCGCTACTCCTGCTGACGAGCACCGTTGCGAGTACAGCCATGGCCAGCGAAGAAGCCCCCTACACCGTGATAAAAGCCGACGGGATGTTCGAGCTGCGCGACTACGCCCCCCAGATTCTCGCCGAGATCATCGTCGACGGCGATCTGGAGGGGGCCGGCAGCAAGGCCTTCCGGCCGCTGTTCGACTATATCTCCGGCGCCAACGAGGCGCGCAGCAAGATGGCTATGACCGCCCCCGTCTCCCAGGAGCCGCAGGGGGAGAAGATCGCCATGACCGCGCCGGTCGGCCAGCAGCGCGTGCAGGGTCAGTGGGTCGTGAGCTTCATGATGCCGGCCGCCTACACCCTGGAGACGCTGCCGGCGCCGGTCGATCAACGGATCATCCTGCGCCAGGTCCCGGCCCGCCGGGTGGCCGCGGTGCGCTATTCCGGGTTCTGGAGCGAGGAAAAGTATCGGCTCCACAAGGAAAACTGGAAGCGTGGATCGCGGCCAACGGCCTCGCCGTGAGCGGCGAACCGGTCTGGGCCCGCTACAATGCGCCGTTTACCCCCTGGTTCCTGCGGCGCAACGAAGTCCTGATCCCGGTTGCGGTCGAGGCCCGCTGAGGCAGCTGGAAGGGCCACGGGGCCATGGGGATTTTTCTGGCCGTGCCCTCAAGAATGGAAAGGTCCTGCGATGCGACGTCTCTCCCCCGATAGCGAACGCCCCAGCCGCACCCAGCGCAAGCTGGCGGCCGAGGCGCTGGTCGAGCTGGCGCACCAGCTCGCGGCCCTCCCGGATGCCGCCTTCAAGGGGCTGCCGCTGCCGCCGGAGCTGCGCGACGAATTCGTCCAGGTGCGCAAGATGAAACCCTGCGCCGCGCGCGCCAGGCAGCTGCGGCATCTCGCCGGGGAACTGCGCGCCGACGATGAACTCGTGGTTGCCCTGAACACGGCCCTGGGCGGGCAGCGCCGCTTGAGCCGCGAGGAGGCGCTGCGCTTCCACCAGCGCGAGGAGCTGCGCGAGAGCCTGCTCGACCCGCACCACGGCGATGCGCTCCTCTTCGCCCTGCACCAGAGCGCCCCCGCCCTCGATCATGCGGCGCTCTACGAGCAGATTGCACGCTACCGGCAGACCGGCGACAAGAAGTACTACCGCGCCATCTTCCGCCTGCTGGAGCAGGGGGGCCTGCCCTAGACCCCCGGGGACCTTTCGACAACCGTTGGCACTTGACTAACTGCCCGGATTTGGGCAATTATACATTAAGATAAGGCCGAGGAGCTGACGCGTGAAGCTGGCGATCCTGACGTTGTTCTGCCTGTTGCTGAACGGATGCACGCTGTTGAAGATGAACGAGGAAGCGGAGCAGTCGCCCCGCAAGGTGAGCCCGCAGGCGGCCCATCTGCAGTAAGCGCCCCCCACGGAAAAGACAAAACCCGCTGAGAAATCAGCGGGTTTTTTTATGACCTTGGTGCCGAAGGCGAGACTCGAACTCGCATGGCCTTTCGACCGCCACCCCCTCAAGATGGTGTGTCTACCAATTCCACCACTTCGGCAAGGAGGTTTTTTATACTGCCTTGCAAAGTTCTTGTCAACAGCCTCCGTGCGTTTACAGCTCCCCGGCGTCCATGCGCAGAAAATCATGGGCCGAGGAGCTGTTGGGGCCGGTCCCAGGGGCGAAGGCCTCGATGTAGGCCCCCCCGCTCCGCTCGCCGGCGGCATAACCGCTCTCCGGATTGATGGCGTAAAACTCGATGCGGTCCGGGACGGGGAAGTCGGCCACCGGCAGCGGCGCGACCGCCTCCTTCATAAAGGCCAGCCAGGCCGGCAGGGCGGCATGGCCGCCGGTCTCCAGGTGGCCCAGGCTGCGCTCCTGGTCGAAGCCGACCCAGGCCAGGGCCAGAAGCTGCGGCACGGCGCCGACGAACCAGGCGTCGCGCAACTCGTTGGTGGTGCCGGTCTTGCCGGCCACCGGGCGGCCGAGCTCCTGAGCCTTGCCGCCGGTGCCGGAGCGGATGACGCTCTCCATCAGCGAGGTGGTGAGGTAGGCGGTCTCGGCGCTGATGGCCCGGCTGCGCGGGCGCTCGATAAGGCGCTGCCCCTCGCGCGGCCCGCCGGGGAAGTCGGTCGGGTCGATCGACTCGAGCAGTTTCCCCTCGCGGTCCTTGACCTTGGTGATATAGGTCGGAGTCACCCGGATGCCGCCGTTGACCAGGGTGGAATAGGCGGTGGCCAACTCCAGCGGGGTCACCGCCGAGGAGCCGAGAGCCAGCGTCAGATCTTCCTGCAGCGGCGAGGTGATGCCGAGCTGCCGCACATAGTCGGCGGCGTAGCGCACCCCGATATCCTGCAGGATGCGGATGGTGACGATGTTGTTCGACTTGGCCAGCGCCTTGCGCACCGTGGTCGGGCCGGAGAAGTCGCGCGAGTAGTTCTGCGGGGTCCACTCCTTGAGGGTGCCGTCGGGCTGGCGGAAGCGGAAGATCAGCGGGGCGTCGAGGACCACGGAGGCCGGGGTGAAGCCCTTGTCGAGGGCCGCGGCGTAGATCAGCGGCTTCATCGCCGAGCCCGGCTGGCGGCGGGCCTGCAGCACGCGGTTGAACTGGCTGCGGCGGAAATCGTAGCCGCCGACCATCGCTTTGACCAGGCCGCTCCCGGGTTCCAGTGCCAGCAGCGCCCCTTGAGCCTCGGGATCCTGCTCTAGCGTCAGCAGCCAGGGATCCTGCGGCGGGGTATCGAGGATGCGCACCAGGATGCGGCTGCCGGTCGGCAGCCGGCTGCTCCCGCCCCCCTTGGCATTGCCGAGCGGCTCGGCGCCGCGCGGCGGCACCTGCACCGTTCCGGCCCAGGCGGTCTCCTTGCGGGGGATGAAGCCGGTGTGGTTGGCCAGCCGCACCAGGAGGCCGCCGGCGTTGCTGCCGCTGACCACCGCCTCCACAAGGTCGCCGGCGGCCGGCGCACGCTTGACGAAATCGTCGGTCTGCTCGGCGAGGAACTTCTCCTCGGCGGCGGCGTCTAGCGTCCCCAGGGGGCCGCGGTAGCCGTGGCGCTTGTCGTATTCGCGCAGGTTGTTGCGCACCGCCTGCTGGGCGGCGACCTGCTGGGCCAAGTTCAGCGAAGTGTGCACCTCCAGGCCGCCGCGGTAGAGCAGTTCGCGGCCGTAGGCCGCCTCGAGGTCGCGGCGCACCTGCTCGGTGAAGAAGGCCGAGGCATCGGGATGCTGCAGGCGGCGCGGGCGGATGGTCAGCGGGGTTTTGAAGGCGGCTTCGGCTTCGGCCTGGGTGATGTACTGCTCCTCGACCATGCGCCCGAGCACGTAGTGCTGGCGCTCCTTGGCGAGCTTCAGGTTGTGGTAGGGGGAGTAGCGGCTCGGGGCGCGCGGCAGGCCGGCGAGGAGGCTGCACTCGGCCAGGGAGAGCTGCTCGACGTTCTTGTCGAAGTAGTTCTCGGCCGCGGCCTGCACCCCGTAGGCGCCGTGACCGAGGAAGATCTGGTTGAGATAGAGGAAGAGAATCTCGTCCTTGGAGAGGCGGTTCTCGATCCGGTAGGCGAGGATCGCCTCCTTGAATTTGCGCTCGAAACTGCGCTCCGGGGAGAGGAGCAGGCTCTTGGTGACCTGCTGGGTGATGGTGCTCCCCCCCTGGACGACCCCGCCGGCCAGCAGGTTCTTGACGGCGGCGCGGCCGATGGAGAGGAGGTCGATGCCGCGGTGCTTGTAGAAGTTGGAGTCCTCGGCGGCGATGAAGGCCTCGATCAGGCGGCGCGGAATGCGGGCCACCGGCACGACGATGCGGCGCTCCTCGTAAATCTCGGCGATGACCGAGCCGTTGTCGCTGAGCACGCGGGTGACCGTCGGCGGCCGGTAGTCGGCCAGGGTGTCGACCTTGGGGAGGCTGGAGGCCACGTAGAAGTAGCCGCCGAGCACGCCGGCAAAGGCCAAAAGGGCAAGGACCAGGCCGGCGAAGAGCAGGCGGCGGGCCCAACGGGGGAGGCGAGCAAGGTAATTCATGGCGTATCGACGGTTGGCAAAGTGCCTCTTCATAGCACAGGCGGCAAGCGCCGGCAACGATTTTACCGGTGTTTGCCGGGGGCAAAGAGTATGTTATCGTTTAGCGCGCGTCACCCCGCCGCAGGGGATGGGCGCAGGAAAGGAACGCGCCATGAATGGAAGCGACTTCCGCCGCACCAAGATCGTCGCCACCATCGGGCCGGCCTCAAGCGACCGTGCCATGCTGCTGGCCCTGATGGAGGCCGGCGCCGATGTGTTTCGCCTCAACTTCTCCCACGGCCAGCACGCCGACCTGGCCGTGATCGTCGCCACGATTCGCGAGCTGTCGCAGCAGCGCCGCCGCGCGGTGGCGATCCTCGGCGACCTGCAGGGGCCGAAGATCCGCACCGGGCGCATGGAGGGCGGGCAGATGCTGTTGACCGCCGGGGACGCGGTGACCATCACCACCGCCGAATGTCTCGGCGCCAACGGCGTCATCCCCACCATCTACCGGGCGCTGCCGCAGGATGTCCGCCCCGGCGACCGGATTTTGATGGACGACGGCCTGCTGGAGTTGGCGGTCGACGCGGTGACGGAGCAGGAGGTGCGCTGCACGGTGGTGGTCGGCGGCCTCCTCAAGGACCGCAAGGGGATCAATCTTCCCGGGGTGGCCGTCTCGGCCCCGGCGCTGACCGAGAAGGATCTCGAGGACCTGGCCTTCTGCATCGACCAGAAGCTCGATTTCGTCGCCCTCTCCTTTGTGCGGACCGCGGACGACGTGATCAGCCTCAAGGAGATTCTGACCCGCCGGCAATCGGCGCTGCGGGTGATCGCCAAGATCGAGAAGCCCGAGGCCGTCGACAACTTCGAAGCGATCCTCGCCGTGACCGACGGGGTGATGGTGGCGCGCGGCGATCTCGGCGTCGAGGTCAATCCCGAGCGCGTGCCGCTGATCCAGAAGCAGATTATCCGCCTGTGCAACCGGGCCGGCAAGCCGGTGATCACCGCCACCCAGATGCTGGAGAGCATGATCGGCAGCCCGCGTCCGACCCGCGCCGAGACCTCGGATGTGGCCAACGCCATCCTCGACGGCACCGATGCGGTGATGCTCTCGGCGGAGACCGCCAGCGGCCGCTACCCCTGCGAAGCGGTGGCGATGATGGTGCGCATCGCCCACGACGTCGAGGCCGACCCGCTCCTTAAGGAACAGGTCTTCCATCCCCTGCCGGTGGAGCGCGGCTATCCGAGTCTCCCCGAGGCGATCGGCCAGGCCGCCTGCCATGTGGCGACGGCGGTCGAGGCGGCGGCGATCCTGGCCTTTACCCAGACCGGCAGCACCGCCGCCCTGGTGGCCAAGTATCGGCCGCAGATGCCGGTCTATGCCGTGACCCCCGAGCAGGCGGTGCGGCGGCGCATGGCTCTGTACGCCGGGGTGCGCTCGCTCCGGGTCGATATCGAGGGGGACACCGAGACGCAGATCCGCTCGGTGGAGGCGGCGGTCCTTGCCTCCGGGGTGCTGAAGAAGGGGGACGTGGTGGTGATCACCATGGGGAGCCCGGTCTCCGACCCGGGGACGACCAATCTCCTCAAAATCCATCGGCTGGGGACGGGGCCGTATTTTGAAGTGCATTGAGCGGCAGGGAAAGAGCAAGGCGTTAATTCGTTGAGTCGTTGAGCAGGGAGACGACTTGACCACTTAACGACTTAAACCAATTAACCAATTAACCAATTGACAGGGTTCTCTCCATGCCCCACCTCCGCAAAGCCGTCATCCTCTACAGTGGCGGGCTCGACTCGACCACCTGTCTGGCGCTCGCACGTGCCGAGGGCTTTGCCCCCTACGCCCTGAGCTTCGCCTACGGCCAGCGCCATGCGGTGGAGCTGGCCAGGGCCCGGGAGTATGCGCCGCTCATCGGCGCCCTCGAGCACCTGGTGGTGGAGTTCGACTATCGCCAGGTCGGCGGCAGCGCCCTGACGGCAGAGATCGCTGTGCCGAAGAGCGGGGTGGGGAGCGATATCCCGGTGACCTACGTGCCGGCCCGCAATACCGTGTTTTTAAGTTTCGCCCTCGGCTGGGCCGAGGTCCTCGGCGCCTTCGATATCTTCATCGGCGTCAACGCCCTCGACTATTCGGGCTACCCGGACTGCCGGCCGGAATACATCGCCGCCTTCGAGGCCATGGCCAATCTGGCCACCCGGGCGGCGGTGGAGGGGGCCGGGCGCTACCGCATTCATGCTCCGCTGATCTCCTTGAGCAAGGCGCAGATCATCCGCAAGGGGCTGGAGCTGGGGGTCGACTACCGCCTGACCCACTCCTGCTACGACCCGACCCGGGAGGGGCTGGCTTGCGGGCTGTGCGATTCCTGCCGGCTGCGGCTGAAAGGCTTCGCCGAGGCGGGGGTAAAGGATCCGGTGGGTTACGTGACCGGTGACCGGTGAGCGGTTAACAGATCTCATCTACAGCAAGAGAGTCGCCATACCATGAGCAAGGCAAAAAGAGGGTTGTCAGGTCACGGGTCACGCGTCACGGATCACGGCTTTTCTCAAGAGGGTTCCATGCCCGACCTGCAGAAATCCCGCGACGAGCGCAACATCGCCATCGACAAGGTCGGGGTCAAGGACATCCGCTACCCCGTCGTCGTCACCGACCGCAGCAAGAGCCGCCAGCAGACCGTGGCGCGCATCAACATGTACGTGGATCTCCCCCATCACTTCAAGGGGACCCACATGAGCCGCTTCATCGAGATTCTCAACCAGCACCACGGCGAGATCAGCGTCGACGGCATGGACCAGATGGTCGGCGCCATGAAGGAGCATCTTGAGGCCAGTTGCGCCCACCTGGAGCTGGAGTTTCCCTACTTCATCGAGAAAAGCGCGCCGGTCTCCGGGGCGCGCAGCCTGATGGAGTACCAGTGCCGCATGGCGGCCAGCCTCGGTGAGGCCTACGACTTCGTCCTCGGCGTCACCGTGCCGGTGACCTCCCTGTGCCCCTGCTCCAAGGAGATCAGCGCGCGCGGTGCCCACAATCAGCGCAGCGCGGTGACGGTGGAGATCCGCTACACCGGGCACGTCTGGCTCGAGGAGCTGATCAGCCTGGTCGAGTCCTGCGCCAGCGCCCCGGTTTACGCGCTGCTCAAGCGCGAGGACGAGAAGGCCCTCACCGAGCAGGCCTACGACAACCCGCGCTTCGTCGAGGATTTGGTGCGGGCGGTGACCGAGGCGCTGACGGCGATACCGGCCATCACCTGGCTGCGGGTCGAATGCGAGAATTTCGAGTCGATCCACAATCACTCCGCCTATGCCCTGGTCGAGCGCGACTTGCGCGGCGTTCGTGGAAAACCCTGTGGACAAGGTGGATAACCTGCGGAATCACGCGGGCCTTCGTCTCCACGGTCCGGTCCTCGGCATCTTCGCCAAGCAGCCGCGGGCCGGTCTGGTCAAAACCCGGCTCGTCCCGCCGCTCACCCCGGCCGAGGCCAGGGACCTGTACCGCGTGGCCCTTGCCGAGAGCGTGGCCGGCTTCGCCGCCGGCCCGGCCACCCTGGTGCTCTGCGGCTCGGGGCGAAGCCGCTGGTTCGCGCGGCATTTCCCGGCCCTCCCCTTCCAGCCGCAGGGGCGCGGCGATCTCGGCGCCCGGCTGCAGCGGGTGGTTGCGGCGCTGTTTGCCGCCGGCGGCGGCCCGGTGGCGGTGGCCGGCTCCGACAGCCCCGACCTGCCGCCGGCCCTGATCGCGGCGGCCTTCGCCGCCCTGGCCACGGCGGACGTGGCGGCCATCCCCTGTCGGGACGGCGGCTACGCCCTGCTCGCCCTGCGCCGGCCGGCGCCGCAGCTGTTTGCCGCCATGCCGTGGAGCACCGACCAGGTGCTGGCGCGGACGCGCGAGCGGGCCGAGGCCCTTGGCCTGCGCTTTGCGAGCGTCGGCGCCTGGGACGATCTCGACGACCTCCCTGCCCTCGGCCGGCTGCTGGCGCGCTCGCCGCAGTGTGCCACGGCACGTCATCTGCGTGTCCATCTGGGCAGCCGTCTGTGCGCCGGTTGCGGTTGACTCCCCTTAAGCGCTGGCCGATAATTGCCGGCGCACAAACGATTTCGCAGACTCTGAACCAAGGAGAGAGGGCGTGGAACTGATTGCCAATGCCGGGCTGGTGGTCAAGCTGGTCCTGCTGGTCCTGGTGTACTTTTCGGTCACCTCCTGGGCCATCATCATCTACAAGACCCTGGTGCTGCACCGGGCCACCCGCGACTCGGGGCGCTTCCTCGAGTTTTTCTGGGCCAAGCGCCGCTTCGACACCATCAGCCAGGGGTTGAGCGATTTCCGCAACTCGCCGCTGGCGGTGCTCTTTCGCGATGTCTACCAGGAACTGCTGCAGAGCCGGCGCAGCGGCGAGACCGGCGGCGAAGGGCTGGATGTCGACATGGGCGAGCAGGAGCGGGTCGCCCGCGTCCTGCGCCGGGCCACCACCTCGGAGACCCATCGCCTGGAGAAGTACCTGGCGTTCCTCGCCACCACCGGCTCGGCGGCCCCGTTCATCGGCCTGTTCGGCACGGTGTGGGGGATCATGGACGCCTTCCACGGCATCGGCAAGAGCGGCTCGGCCTCCCTGGCGGTAGTCGCGCCCGGCATCTCCGAAGCGCTGGTGGCCACCGCCATCGGCCTGATCGCGGCGATCCCGGCGGTCATCGCCTACAACCACTTCCTCAACAAGGTCAACGTGCTGATCGGCGAGATGGACAACTTCTCCCAAGAGATGCTCAACGTCGTGCAACGCATGCCGCGGAACCGCCAGGGCTAGCGCCATGGAGGTCGGTCAGCGCGAATCGCGCCGCCGCTCGATGCTGGCGCAGATCAACGTCACCCCCTTTGTCGACGTCATGCTGGTGCTGCTGATCATCTTCATGGTCACCGCACCGATGCTGGAGAAGGGGGTCGATGTCGCCCTGCCGGAGGTCGACAACGCCCCGAACCTCGCCGCCGCCAAGGAGCCGCTGGTGGTGACGGTGACCCGCGACGGGGCGATCCGGGTCGAGCGCCACCAGGTCGACACCCCGGAGCGGCTGGGGCCGGTGCTCAAGCAGATCCTGGCCGGCCGCCAGGAGCAGACCGTCTATCTCGAAGCCGATCGTGCCGTCCCCTACGGGCGGGTGGTGCAGGTGATGGCGGCCATGCGCCAGGCCGGCGTGGCCAAGCTGGGGATGGTGGCCCAGGATCCGGAGTTGCAGGCGGGACGATGACCGCGGCCCGACCGTTGCGCCAGGCCTCGGCGTTTCAGTCTGAGCAGCAGGGCCGCCGGCTGCTGGCGGCCTATCTGGTCTCTTTTCTGTTGCACGGCCTGCTCCTCTTCGCCGTAACCGGCGGCTGGCACAGCCTCCCCGTGCCCGATCAGCGGCCGGTCTACTATGTCGACCTGGTGCACAAGCCGGTTCTCAACCCCCAGGCCGGGCGGCCGGAGCCCCGCGCCATCACCCCGCCCGCGCCGGCCCCTCCCCGGCCGGCGGCCGCCGCCAGGGTTCCGGAGCAGGTCGCCGTCCCGGGCAAGGCCGCATCCGCGTCCCGGGCCCCGGCCAAGGCTGCCGAGCAGCACGTCGCCAGCGCCCTGCAGAAGCTGCGCGACGAGCAGTCGCTGCAGGCGCGGCTGGCGGCCATGCGCCAGAGCCAGGCGGTGCCGGCGCAAGTCCCGGTCGGGCTTCCAGACGCCAAGGGGAACGAGGCGGGGGTGACCTCGTTGGTCTACGTGCAGGCCTTCATCCAGGAGCAGTGGGCACTCTCTCCCTATCTGCTCAAGAACGCCGCCAGGATGGCCCAGCTCAATGTCTGGGTCGTGCTGACCTATGAAAAGAGCGGCCGGCTGGCCGGTTATCGCATCGAAAAAGAGTCCGGCGACCGGCAGTTCGACGAATCGGTGAAGCGGGCTCTCCTCAAAGCGCAGCAATTGCCGGTGACGTTGCCGGGTCGTCTGGAGGATGTGCGGGTGATCTTCAATCTCAAAGCCCTGGCCGAGGCCCGCCGATGACCCGGCGCCTGGGCTGGCTGGTCGTACTGCTCTGGCTGCTGGCGCTGCCGCTGGCGGCCCTGGCGGCCGAGATCGAGATCACCGCGCCGGGGCAGCAGGCGCTCCCCCTGGCCCTGACCCGCTTCCTCCCCCAGGAGGGGGCGGCGCAGCCGGCGGTGGCCGACGAACTGCAGGAGGTGCTCAGTGCCGATCTCGATCTGGCCGGGATTTTTCGCTTTCTCGACCCCAAGGCCTTCCTCGGCGACGCCGGCACGCTCGGCCTGTTCAGCACCCAGGTCGATTTCGACCAGTGGCGGCTGCTCGGCGCCGAGGTGCTGGTCAAGGGGGGGTACAGCGTCAAGGGCGACGAACTCACGGTCGAGGCCCGCCTCTTCGATGTCCCTGGGCGGCGCCTGCTTGCCGGCCGGCGTTTCCTCGGCCGGCTGCAGGACGTGCGCAAGATCGGCCACGCCTTCGCCGACGAGATCCTCAAGGTTCTGACCGGCGAGTCCGGACCGTTCGACGCCCGCATCGCCTTCATCTCCAAGCGCAGCGGCCACAAGGAACTGTGGCTGATGGATGTCGACGGCCGCAACCCGCTGCGCCTGACCGACCACCGCTCGCTGGTGCTCAATCCCGACTTCTCCCCGAGCGGCAAGGAACTGCTCTTCACCTCCTACCGGGCCGGCAACCCCGATCTCTACCGCAAGGAAGTCTTCACCGGCCGGGAGGCCAGGTTCTCCGCCCAGGGCGGGCTGAATATCGCCGGGCGCTATGCCCCGGACGGGCGGACGGTGGCGCTGACGATGTCGCGGGACGGCGATCCGGAGCTCTACCTGCTGGGCGCCGACGGGGCGATCCGCAGCCGCCTGACCAGCAGCTTCGGCGTCGACGTCGACCCCAGCTGGAGCCCCGACGGGCGGCAGCTCGCCTTCGTCTCCAGCCGCCTCGGCGCGCCGCAGATCTTCATCGTCGATGTGGCCAGCGGCGCCACCCGCCGGCTGACCGCCAACGGCAAGTACGACGCCACCCCGGCCTGGAGCCCGAAAGGCGACCGCATCGTCTTTGCCCGCCAGGACGGAGGGCGCTTCGACCTGTACAGCATCCGCCCCGACGGCAGCGACGAGCGGCGGCTGACCTTCGGGCCGGGGAGCGCCGAACACCCGCGCTGGAGCCCGGACGGCCGCTTCATCGTCTATTCCATCGAGAGCGGCGGCAAGAAGGGGCTCTGGCTGATGCGCGCCGACGGGAGCGGCTGGCGGCAGATCAGCAACGACGGCAGCCATCCGGCCTGGTCGGCGGTCTGGTGAGGCCGAAGCGCAACCATGGCGCGCGGCCGGGCGGCTGCGCTCTGGAAAATCGCCGGAGAATCCGGTAATCTCTGGTCAGGGAACGGATTGCTGGACAAGTTTCGCGCCAAGAGCGAGAGGAGGCTCATATCATGAAGCGACTGTTTGTGCCGATGCTGCTGGGGTTGCTGGCCCTGTCTTTTGCCGGTTGCGCCAAGAAGGCGACCGAGCAGGAATTCCCGCCGCGGGTCGACAGCGCCGCGCCGCCCGCCGCCACGACCACGGACGTGTCCCGGCAGCCCGCCCCGCTGGGGGTTGGCAGCCAGGGGGTGCAGAGCGGCCCGGTCGCCGACCTGAAAAGCGTGGCCGGCCTGTCCCGGGTGTACTTCGCCTACAATCAGTTCACGCTCGACGAAGAGGCCCGCGCGGTCCTGGAGAAGAATGCCGCCTATCTCAAGGCCAAACCGGCGGAAAAGATCGTCATCGAGGGGCATTGCGACGACCGCGGCTCCGACGAGTACAACCTGGCGCTCGGTGAGCGCCGGGCCATGGCGGCCAAGAGCTACCTGGTCTCCTTGGGGATTGCCGCCGAGCGGCTGGCAACCATCTCGTATGGTGAGGAGCAGCCGCTGGTGACCGGTGCCGGTGAAGAGAGCTGGGCGCAGAACCGGCGCGCCGAATTCAAGGTCGCCCGTTAGTCAGGAGGGTCCGTGGTGATGAAACGATGGCCGTGGTTGGCATTGGCGGGGCTGGCGCTGCTCGGCGGCGGCTGCGTCAGTGAAGAGCAGCTGCGCCTGCAGCGCGAAGTGCTGGAATTGACCCGCCGGGTGGACGGCATGGAGCGCAACCTCAGGTTCGTGCAGGACGAGACGGCCGGCGGGGTCAAGGACCGGCTCGACGGCCTGGTCCGCCAGCAGGCCGAACTGCAGGCCGGGGTCGACGGCCTGCGGGTGGACGTGCAGGGCGCTCAGGGCCGCTTCGACGACCTCGGTCGCGCCGATGCGCGCCTGCGCCAGGACCTGACCCTTTTGCGCGACGAACTCGGGCTGCAGGTGACGGATCTCGGCAAGCGTATGACCAGGCTGGAAGAGGCTGCGGCCGCCGCCGCGACCGCGGCGGCCACCCCTGCGGAGGAGAGCGCCGATACCCTCTACGAGCGCGCTCTGCAGAGCATTCGCGACCGCCAGGAGCAGGCGGCCGGCCGCGAACTGATGAGCACCTTCCTCAAGCGTTACCCGGCCGACCCGCGCGCCGTCAACGCCGCCTACTGGATCGGCGAGACCTGGTATGCGGAGCAGGCCTTCGACAAGGCGGCCCTGCAGTTCGAGGAGGTCGTGCAGAAGTACGGCGACGATCCCAAGGTCGCCGCCGCCCTCTACAAGCAGGGGCTGGCGTTCGATGCTCTCAAGGATCGGGCCAGTGCCCGGTTGGTTATGAAAAAGCTCACCGACCGCTTCCCGGCCAGCGAAGAGGCGAAGAAGGCCAGGGAAAAGCTCAAGGAGTGGAAGTGAGGCTCTGTTGTGCGGGGCCTATCCTGAAGGACGGCCGCGCGGCCGTCCTTTTTGGTTGCCGAGGTTCGGCCGAAGGACCCTGTTTCGGGGCGGGTGAAGCGGCGCCATGAGCTCGCTCAGCCATTCTGAAATCACCGCCATGTTCCTGGCCCTCGGCGTGCTGCTGGCCAGCGCCCGAGTCCTCGGCGAGGCGGCCCGGCGTTTCAACCAGCCGGCGGTGCTCGGCGAGATCCTGGCCGGAATCCTCCTCGGCCCGACGGTGTTCGGTGCCCTGGCTCCGGAGTGGAGCACCTTCCTCTTCCCGCAAACCGGCGGCGGGGCGCTGGCCCTCGACGGGCTGATGACGCTGGCGATCACCCTCTTTTTGCTGGTGGCCGGCCTGGAGGTGGATCTCTCCTCCATCTGGCGGCAGGGGAAGCTGGCCATCAACGTCGGTGTCGCCGGCGTGCTGATCCCGTTTGCCGTCGGCTTCGGCGCCGCCTGGCTGGCCCCGCAGCTGATGGGGCGGGAGGCCGGCGCCGACCCCTTGCTCTTCGCCCTGTTCATGGCCACCGCCCTGTCGATCTCGGCGCTGCCGGTCATCGCCAAGACGCTGATGGATCTCAACCTCTACCGCAGCGACCTGGGGATGCTGGTCGTGGCGGCGGCCGTCTTCAACGACCTGGTCGGCTGGATCGTCTTCGCCATCATCCTCGGCCTGCTCGGCACCGGCCCGGACCCGGCCATGAGCATCGGCCAGACCATCTTCCTGACCCTGTTCTTCGCCCTGTTCATGCTGACCGTGGCGCGCTGGCTGATCAACCGCGCCCTCCCCTGGATTCATGCCCATGCCAGCTGGCCCGGCGGGGTGCTCGGTTTCGCTCTGGCGCTGGCGCTGATTTCGGCCGCCTTCACCGAGTGGATCGGCATCCACGCCATCTTCGGGGCCTTCCTGGCCGGGGTGGCGCTTGGTGACTCGAGGCATCTGCGCGAGCGCACCCGCGCCACCATCGAGCAGTTCGTCTCCTTCATCTTCGCCCCGCTGTTCTTCGCCGGAATCGGCCTGAAGGTCGACTTCGTCGCCCAGTTCGACCTGCTGCTGGTCGTCGCCGTGCTGGTCATCGCCACCCTCGGCAAGGTGCTCGGCTGCGGCCTGGCCGGACGCTTCAGCGGCCTGGGGCGGCGCGAGGCCTGGGCGCTGGGCTTCAGTCTGAACGCCCGCGGGGCCATGGAGATCATCCTCGGCCTGCTGGCGCTCAAGTACGGGCTGATCGGCGAACGGCTGTTCGTCGCCCTGGTGGTGATGGCGCTGGTGACGTCGCTGATGAGCGGGCCGCTGCTGCAGAAGGTGCTGCGCCTGAAAAAGCCGCGCCGTTTTACCGATTTTCTCTCGGCACGCACCTTCGTGAACCACCTGCAGGCCCGCTCGCGACAGGAATCGATCGCGGAACTGGCCAAGGCCGCCGCCGAGGTGGCGGGGCTGGATGCCAGCGAGGTGGTCGACGGCGTGATGATCCGCGAAGAGATGATGGCCACCGGCATCGGTCACGGCCTGGCGGTGCCGCACGCGCGCATGCGCGGACTGGAGCGGCCGGTGGTGGCGATCGGTCTGTCGGCAGCCGGCATCGATTTCGATGCCCCCGACGGGCTCCCGGCCCGGCTGATTTTCCTCCTCCTCACCCCGGTGCATGATGATGGCGCGCATCTCGAACTGCTGGCCGACATCGCCACGGTCTTCAAGGGGGAGGAAGTGCGCGGGCGGATCGGGCAGGTAACCACCTTTACGGAGTTTCTGGCGCTGGTCAGGAGCGGCTAGGGTTTTCGTTCCGAAAGGGTGCTTTTCCGCCCTGGCGGCGTCAACCTTCGGCATTGCTTGCCAGACGAAAAGCCCCGCTTGCGGAAGCGACCCCCCCCCGGTTATTTCAGTCCGTTTTGACGTCTACGGCATCCTCCGGTCCAGGCTGCGGTACTGGATCGCCTCTGCCAGGTGGGCGGTTTCGACCCTTTCGCTGCCGGCCAAATCGGCGATGGTGCGCGCCACCTTGAGAATGCGCGTGTAGCTGCGCGCCGACAGCCCGAGCCGGTCGGTGACCTTTTCCAGCAGCGCCTGCCCGGCGGTGTCCGGCTTGCAGAACTTCTGCAGGTGGCGCGGCCGCATGCGGGCGTTGCAATGCACCCCTTCCTTGTGGAAACGTTCGCGTTGCAGCTGCCGGGCCGCCTCGACCCGGGCGCGCACTTCGGCGCTCGCCTCGGCGGGGGCCGGCTCGGCCAGTTCGCGGTGGGCCAGGCGCGGCACTTCGACCTGCAGATCCAGGCGGTCGAGCAGCGGCCCGGAAAGCCTGGTGCGGTAGCGCTGGATCGCCAGCGGCGTGCAGCTGCAGGCGTGCTGCGGATCGCCGAGGAAGCCGCATGGGCAGGGATTCATCGCCGCCACCAGCATGAACGAGGCCGGGTAGGTCAGGCTCTGCGCTGCCCGGCTGATGCAGACCTGCCCGTCCTCCAGCGGCTGGCGCAGCATCTCCAGCACATTTTTCTTGAACTCCGGCATTTCATCCAGGAACAGAACGCCGTGGTGGGCCAGCGACACCTCCCCCGGGCGCGGGTGGGCACCGCCGCCGATCAGCCCGGCGTCGGAGATGGTGTGGTGCGGGCTGCGGAAGATGCGCCGGGCGATCAGCGCCTGATCTCCGGGGAGGAGCCCGGCGATGGAGTGCACCTTGGTCGTCTCCAGGGCTTCGGCGAAGCTCGGCTCGGGGAGGATGGTCGGCAGGCGCCGGGCGAGCATGGTCTTGCCGCTGCCGGGCGGGCCGACCATGAGCAGGTTGTGCCCTCCCGCGGCTGCCACCTCCAGGGCGCGTTTGACGTGCTGCTGGCCGCAGACCTCGGCGAAATCGACCTCATCGCCGGCGGCGGCGCGGAACAGGGCCGGCACGTCGACCCGGCACGGCGTGAGCGGCTGCTTGCCGACCAGAAGTTCGACCACCTCGGCCAGGGTGTTGACCGGATAGACCGGCAGGCCGTCGGCCAGGGCCCCCTCCTCGGCGTTGACCGCCGGGACGACCAGCCCCTCCACCGCCCAGCGGCTGGCTGCGGCCGCTACCGGCAGCAGGCCGCGCACCCCCTTGACCCGCCCGTCCAGGGCCAGCTCCCCCATGAAGAGAAAGCGCCCGGACTGCTCCGGGGCGATCAGGCCGGTGGCGGTCAGCAGGCCGATCGCCATCGGCAGGTCGAAGGCGCTGCCATCCTTGCGGATGTCGGCGGGGGCGAGGTTGATGGTGATGCGCCGGGTGGGGAAGTCGTAGCCGGAATTCTTGATCGCCGACTTGATGCGGTCCTTGCTTTCCTTGACCGCGCCGTCGGGGAGGCCGACGGTGGCGAACTGCGGGAGACCCTGGGCGATGTCGACTTCGACCTCGACCGGGTAGGCGTCAATGCCGAGCGGAGCCCCGGCCAGTACTTTGGCGAGCATATGTCCCTCCATTTCATAACAATGCCCAACACGGGGCGATAGTGCAGCAGGAATTCAGAATACAAAGATTCAGAATACAGAAGAAAATCTTGACAGTCAAAACCCCCTTAGGTCTGTTCCTTCTGACTTCTGACTTCTGACTTCTGACTTCTGACTTCTGACTTCTGACTTCTGACTTCTGACTTCTGACTTCTGACTTCTGACTTCTGACTTCTGACTTCTGACTTCTGACTTCTGACTTC